>ENA-OPVG01000043-OPVG01000043.1-human-gut-metagenome-genome-assembly--contig:-NODE-43-length-93088-cov-6.339557_pt1 | contig 93088 bp, 102 predicted proteins | sample MGYA00241093_ERZ501975 | MGnify/ENA primary metagenome ERZ501975 (study PRJEB25962, sample SAMEA2042993) | human gut metagenome | biome: human gut; feature: human-associated habitat; material: faeces... | reverse complement strand
TATTAAATATTTCTAAATGTATCAATATACAAAAAAATTCGGGATTGAAGACCCGTCCCCTAATCCCGTTTTTTTAGCAACAACATTTTCTTTTTTTATCTTTCTTTCTATTACAAATTAGTAATATAATAGATAAAATTAAAAGTAATCCCAAAACAACTGCTAAAACTATTATTGCTCCAAAAGATGCTACTATTTCAGATGCTATTGCCGCTGCACCAACTAATAGTCCAACAACAAATGAAAAAGCAATTGCTAATATTACTGTTATAATTCCAAAACATTTATTGTTATTGCATCTATCTTCTTTTTTATCATAGCAAAATACTTCTTGTGGCTCCATAAAAGTCACCTCCTGCATAACACTTTTATTTGATGTGTTATACTATATATTATGTTGGACATAAGAAAAAGATGTCAATTTTCGACATCTTTTTCTGTTAACATTCAAATTGTTATTATAATTGTTGTATTTTAGACCAATTTAACAACATCCACACTGGTTCATTCATTTTCTATTTTCTTTGTTATCATTTTCAAAGCCTTTTCTCTTGGAACCATAACAATATGTCCACAACCTTGGCATTTCAATTTAAAATCCACACCAACTCTGGTTATTTCCCACAATTTACTTCCACAAGGATGTTGCTTTTTAGTTCTAACAATATCTCCAATATTATAATCCATTTCAAATCACCCCAAGATAATTTTTCCGACAAATTTCTACATAAATCATGAGACAAATTTGCACTGTCCCTATTGTCTCAAACGTCTTTCTATCTCTTCTTTTCCAAGAACTTGCATAATTTCATATAAATCTGGTGTATTAGTTCTCTTTGTTAAGGCAACTCTTAGAACTGTACTAACATCACCAACATGTGCTGTATACATTCCTGGATTTGCTTTAAATTCTTTAACTTCTTTAGCATAACCCATTTCACCTGATAGCTCTTTTATTTTATCAAACCAAGTTTGTTTGTCATCATTTTCATCATAATATTTTTCAACATATAATTTTAATATTTTTTCAATTGACTCTTTATCATTAATTACTTGGAATGGATATTCTTCTTCATTTTTGTCAAATAATTCATTATACATATATTCAACATTTTCCTTAACATCTGACCATTTTAATATATCTTTTCTTGGCTTTTTGTTTCCTCTTTCTATTCCAAAAACTTTTAAAGCATATTCTTTATCTTTTAAGATTTCTGCTAATTCTTGGTCATATTTTGATGCCCAATTTAAAGCATTTTCATATACTTCTTCTGCAGACATTTTTGATATTACTGTTTTTGATACATCTAATAATTTAACCATGTCAAATAATGCTCCACTAACACTCATTTTATTTAATTGTAATTGGAATTCGTCCATTGATTTATCTGGATTTGCTCTTCTCCAATTTTCGAATGTAGAATTTGCAATATTCATTAAATATTCTTTAACTGCTTCTGCTGGAATACCTTCTTCTGCATAGTAACTTACAGCCGCTTCTGCATCTTTTCTTTTACTTAATTTTCTTTTATTTCCATTATCATTTTTCATGATTGGTGCAATATGTGCATATTTAGGCGCTTTAAATCCTAATTCATGGAATAATTGCAAATGTAATGGAACTGAAGATAACCATTCATCTCCTCTTATTACATGTGTTGTATGCATTAAGTGGTCATCAACTGCATGTGCAAAGTGATATGTTGGTAATCCGTCTGCTTTTATTATAACTATATCTTGGTCATTTTCTGGGAAATCAACCTTTCCTTTAATTACATCGTGATGTTGTATTTTTCTGTCTTCTCTTCCTGGAGATTTAAATCTGATTATATAGTTTTCACCATTTTGGATTCTTTTTATAGCATCTTCAACAGTTACAGTTCTACATTTTGCCCATACACCATAATATCCAGGTCTGATTTTTGCAGCCTCTTGTTTTGCTCTTATTTCTTCTACATCTTCAGGTGTACAGAAACATGGATATGCTTTACCTTGTTCAATTAAGTATTTTGCATATGCTTGGTAAATTTCTTTTCTTTGACTTTGTTTATATGGTCCATAATTTCCTTTTCCTTCTTTATCTGAAATCATTCCCTCATCTGCTTCTAGTCCAAAATCTTTTAAAGATGTAACTATTTCTTTTACTCCATTTTCAACTTCTCTTTTTTGGTCTGTATCTTCAACTCTTAAGAAAAATACTCCATTTGTTTGTTTCGCTACTTTTATAGCTATTAAGGCTTGGTATAAACCACCTATATGCATAAATCCTGTTGGACTTGGTGCATATCTTGTTACTATTGCTCCTTCTGGTAAATCTCTTTCTGGATATTTTTCTTCATAATATGATATTTCCTTTGCATCTGGAAATATTAAATTTGCTAAATCTTTGTAATCCATTTTCTATTCTCCTCTTAAAATGATATTTTTATCTTTCTAACTCTTCTTTTTGTTTTGGCTTTCTTCCTCTATTGTCTCGTTTTGCAATCAGCATTCTTCCATTAGGTTTTTCTTCTTTTTTACTAACTTCTATTATTAATTTAATTACCTCATCATTACTGATATTTGGATAAGTTTTTCTTAATTTCTTTTTTATTTCATTTGGTGACAAATTCATATTATTTCTTACTATTTGTAATTTAGAATTTTCCATAAATTTTCCCCTTTGCAAAGCATTTTATACTTCCATAATAATTGGTATTATCATAGGATTTCTCTTTGTTTTAGAGAAAATATAATCTCTTAGATTTTCTCTAACTGTTGACTTAATAGTTGACCAGTCTCTTATTCCTTTTTCCTCACATTTTCCAATTTCATGTCTAACAACATTTTTTACATCATCCATTAAGTTCTCTGATTCTCTAACATATACAAAACCTCTTGAAATAACATCAGGTCCTGCAACAACTTCACCTGTTGAAGAATCCATTGTTAAAACAATAACAATTAAACCATCTTGTGATAAATGTTGTCTGTCTCTTAAAACAATATTTCCAACATCTCCAACACCAAGTCCATCAACTAAAACTCTACCATTTGGAACCATTCCACCTAATTTCATTTCATTTTCATCAATTTCAACAATTCTGCCATTTTCCATCATAACAATGTTTTTAGCTGGAATCCCCATTAATTGAGCAGTTTCTGCATGTGCTTTCAATTGTCTATATTCACCATGAACTGGTATAAAGAATTTTGGTTTTGAAAGTGCAAATATCAATTTTTGTTCTTCTTGGCAGGCATGTCCTGAAACATGAACATCTGCTAATGCACTATATACAACCTCTGCACCTATTTGCATTAAGTCATCAATTACCTTTGAAACTGATTTTTCATTTCCTGGTATTGGGTTTGCAGAAATTATAACTAAATCATTTGGTGTAATTTTAACTTTTCTATGGTCACCTGCCGCCATTCTTGTTAATGCAGACATTGTTTCACCTTGGCTACCCGTTGTTATAATTACTAATTGTTCGTCATTATATGTTGACATTGTGTCTATGTCAATAAATATATCATCTGGACAATCAATATATCCTAACTCTTTTGCAGTTGAAATCATATTTATCATACTTCTACCACATATTGCAATTTTTCTGTGATATTTTACTGCTGAACTTACTATTTGTTGAACTCTGTGTACATTTGAAGCAAATGTTGCAACAACAATTCTCTTTGTACATCCATCAAATAATTCGTCAAATACTGGTCCTATTGAACTTTCGGACATTGTAAATCCTTTTCTTTCAGCATTTGTACTATCTGACATTAATGCTAAAATTCCTTCATTTCCAAGTTCTGCAATTCTTCCAAGGTCCATAATTTTTCCATCTATTGGTGTGTAATCAACTTTAAAGTCACCTGTGTGTAAAATTGTTCCAACTGGTGTTTTTATTGCTAGCATTACTGAATCTGGTATACTATGTGTACTTCTGATAAATTCAACCTCAAAATATTTACCAAATTTGATTTTTTGACCTTGTGTTACTTCAACTAATGTTGAACTTCTTAAAATTCTATGTTCCTCTAATTTATTTCTTATTAATCCCATTGCTAGTTTTGGTGCATATACTGGGATATTTATTTGCTTTAATAAATATGGCACACTTCCTATATGATCTTCGTGTCCATGTGTTATTATTAATCCTTTAATTTTTTCTTCATTTCTTTGTAAATATGTGATATCAGGTATAACTAAGTCTACTCCAAGCATATCGTCATCTGGGAATGACAAACCACAGTCAACTACTATTATTTCATCATCATATTCAAATACTGTGATATTTTTTCCAACTTCATGTAATCCACCTAATGGAATAATTTTTAGTTTTGGTTTTTTGAATATCATTTCATTTTTTCTTGTTTTTCTTTCTGCTATTGCACTTTCTCCTCTTACTACAAGTTCTTTTGATTCTACACTTTCTTGTAATTTATTTTCTCTTGTTTTTCGTGTATTTCTTACATTTCTCGTTCTTCTAACATTTTTTGTATTCTCATTTACTTCTGTTTTTTCTTCTTTTATTCCCCTTCTTGGCGTTCTTGTATTTTTTACCTCTCTTGATGTTCTTGATTTTTTTACAGTATTTACTGTTTGTTCTTTATTTTCTACTGTTTCTTTTTTATTTTGTACCCTTTTATTTGTATTTCTTCTTGGTACTCTTGGCTTTTTTTCTATTTTATTTTCTTCTTTTTCTTCTACCATAATATTCCTCTCTTTCTTTGTTTTTAGGATCTTTCGTTTTATCCTTTTTATATTCAATTTTAATAAATCCGTTATTGGTTTAAAGTTTTTTCATTGTTTAATAATATGTATTTTTCAGCATATAAAAATACATCTATATATCTAAAAATTTATTTTTTCTTTTGTTTTATTTTTTATCCGTTCTCTTTTTTCTTCTCTTTAAACTTTTGGGTTTTATAAAATCTCATTCTTGTGCCCTCTTGGCAACATCTTGGTTATTATACTATATTTTCCTGAAATTGTCAAACGTATATTATGTACACTTTATGAGTCATGTCTATAAAAATTTTTCTTTACAATATTACTATTTCAAAAAAAGCATTGCACTTAAATACAGTACAAAATGTTGCATTGGAAAAATTCCATAAAATATTTTTTTTGAGAATTTATTATTGCCACCTTTTTCACCATTATATAAAAATAATGGTATTGCAGTAAATATAATAGCATATTTATATCCTGGATGATAACTAGAAAAATCTAATGAACTAACAAAAGATAATTCAATTAATAATATATATATTAATTTAAATATAATAAATTTTTTTCTACTATTAAAATTTCTCTTTAAAAATAATACTGAATTTTCCTTATCCATAAACATTTTTTCAATTATATATAGTTCTATACACATAAATGGAATTCTCATATCAAATTCTATTTTTACATTTACATATATTAAAATAATAACAAACATTACAATAATTCTAACAACAAAATTAAAAAAATCATTGAACTGCTTTATTGGCTTTTTATATTCTATCATTGATATAAAAATTAATGATAACATATACGAATACAATACTCCAAGATAGTCATTTTCATGACATATATAATTTGGGAATTGCATTTTGTTTATAATTCCCAATATTAGCAATATTATTTGAGTAATTGTTGCTAAACAGAAAATTCTAAATATATATTTTTTTAAATTTTTTGTATAAAAAAAGCCCTGTACCAGTAAATACAAAAATATTGGCATTGCTAATCTGCCAATACTCCTCATTAAATAATATATATCTGGTGCTATTTTACTGGAAAAATAGCACCCTATATGGTCAATTATCATTGTTATTACCGCAAAAATTTTTAAAACATTAGAATTTATTTTCATCATCTTTTTTTAATCCTTTTGGCATCCTTTCTTCCTCTTCTTGTTTTTGAATATTTCTTCTCTTTTCTATACCTTTTTTATCTAAAATTATAATTATAGATATAATAACTATTGCTATTACACACATTCCAATAATCATTAAATACATTTTATGAGACTCTAGGAAACTTACAACTTCCTTATTATCTTTACTATTGTTCGATGTTCCACTGTAATTTGATATTATAATTTCATTTTCATCTTCATTATCATCTGCAATATCATTTACAATGTCATTTACAATAACTTCATTAATTTCTTCTTTTGTTTTTTCATTTTTTGGTTGAATTTCTTGTGCATTATCATTTGATTGTTTTTTAGTATTTTCATTGTTACTTTTTATAACATCAACATTTGGATTATTTACTTCCATAGCATTTGAACTTGTAGCGTCACAACTTGTAGCGTCACAACTTGTTGCATCACAACTTGTAGCATCTGCACTCGTAGCATCGCAACTTGTTGCATCTGCACCAGTAGCATCACAACTTGTTGCATCACAATCTGTTGCACTTGCTGCAATACTATACAAGTATCCTTCTAAAGCATTTATCTTTCCATTTCCTAAAACAATTATTGCTATACGTGCAATTAACAATACAATTAATAAAAATATTACCATTTTTAAACTTGTAATAATACTATTTTTCTTTTTTTGACTCATTTTTTATTCCCCCAATTTCCAAATCTTTTGTATTTTCATTAATTCCTAATTGATGTATTGCCATCAAAGTCCAATATACAGGTGTAACTACAACCACCCATAAATTAAATAAATCTTGAATCCAATAACACAATATAGCAATCAACAATACTTTTGAATAATTATTTTTCTTTTTTATTCCTTCTTTTAATTGCAATATTAAAAAAATCAAATATACAAACAATCCCAACATTCCTATATTTATTAGCATCGTTATATACACATTTCCCGCAGTATCGTTTATACTTAATTTTCCTATTTTCATTACATCATCTGTATATTTATCCATAAACCTTACTGCAAAAGTATCTGGTCCACTTCCTATTATAGGATTTTCTCTGAATAACTTCATTGCTCTTTTCCATAGAAAAATCCTATATGTTCCAAACTCATCAATAAAATTACCATGCAATAATTCATGTACCTCATATAAAGTTCCACTACTAAAGTTTATAAAATATAAACATATTATCAATAAAAATATACTTCCAACAATTACTGCATATAATATTTTTATTATTTTTTTATTTTTAGACAAATCATACTCATTTCTATATAATATATACGCCAAAAATGCAAAAATTCCTGTTATTATAAGAAATACAAACGAAATTTTATTAAATTGAAAATCTAATGTCAATTTTTGTATATTATAGTGATATTGCGGATTTATAATTATATTAATTGCTAACCCAAATATAATTGATGCAAAAACTATTATTGCTCTATATAATCTTTTGCTATTTGTTACAATCAATGGGCTTAATATAATAAATATCGCAAGAAAAGCAATTTTTCCACTCATAACATTTATTATAATAAATATAAAAAAACCCATAAAAACTGATAATAAATGTATAATTTTGTATTTTATTTTTTCATCTATAAATATAAATGCAGAAAACGATACTGTAAGTAATATACAATACATTGCAGAAATGAAATCAATATTACCAATTGTTGCCATAAAACTAACATTATGTGTTCCTATTCCATCTTGATACATATTCAAAGGATTAAAACCAATATATTGCAATATTGCTATACTACTTATACATATAGATGATATCGAAAAGTACATTATATATCTTTTTCTAAATTTTCCAAATGTTGATATTAAAATAAATGTAAAACAGTATAATGTTATATTTATTAATCCTTCTCCACGTCCAACTCCTACAAATAAATTGTATTTTTTCAAATAATCAGAAAATATACATGAAATCACATTTACAATCCAAAATGCTATCACCGCACATTGAACTTTCGATATTTTAATATTTTTTATGTTATTAACTTTATGAAAAATATAATAATAAATAATTGTTATAATAGTAATTGCAATATAACCAACTGACATTCCTAAATATATTCTATATTTGCATTCTAATATTCTAAAGAAGCCTGTTTTATCAACACATAATGGAAAAATAACAATTATCATGAAAATATATATTTCTGTTAATTTATCTAACAAATTATTTCTTCTTTTTAAGTAATCCATTTCTATTTTTTCTCCATTTTTGTTTCTACCATTTTAACTATTTTATCTACACTTCTCCAAGTATCTCCAGGAATTTGTGTTGGTTGAATTTCTATATTGAATTCATCCTCTAATTTTGCTATTAGTTCAATAAAAGCAAATGAATCTAATATATCTTCTTCTATCAGATCAACATTGCCATTAATATCAGTAGAATCTGTTAATTCTTCTATAATTTTAATTATTTTTTCCCTCATTTTATTTCTCCATTAATTTATTTATATCTATTTTTCCATTTTCAGTTAACGGCATTTCTTGTACTATTTTTATAGTTGGAATCATATATTCCGGTAGAATATTCTTTAATCTTTCTTTAATCTCTTCTAATTGAATATTTAATGATCCCTTTAACTTTAAAAATGCAAGTATCTTTTTAACTCTTCCATTTTCTGTTTTCCTTGTAGCAACAACTATTTTATCAAAATATCCAAAGTTGTAAAATACATTCTCAATTTCCGACAATTCTATTCTATATCCCTTATATTTTATTTGATTATCTTTTCTACCTATACAATAAAATTTATCTTCTTTCTTGTACCCTAAATCACCTGTTAAAAAGCCTTTTTCATTTTTATATATTATAAAATTATCATTACTATTAAGATATCCTTTGGCTACACTTTTTCCAGTAACCAAAATTTCTCCTACCTTTCCTTCTTTTACTTCCTGAATATTATCATCTACTATATAAATTTTAGTATCATCTTTTGGCTTTCCTATTGAAATATCATCTGAGTTTTCTATTTTTATACCAGTAACAGCAAATGTACATTCTGTTGGTCCATATAAATTATATAAATTTATATGTTGAAACCTTTTCAAAACATTGTCTACTGTTGATTTTGTTAATTTTTCACCACAAAGTAGTATCATATTCAATTTAGGCATTAATTTTTCATCAAATGATTTATCTATTAATAATAAATCTAGAAATGATGGTGTAAAAACTGCCAAATTTGAATTACTTTTTTTAAGCATTCTAAACAATGTTACATAGTCTTTTTGAGTATTTCTTTCTAATATGTAATGTTTACTTCTTGTTAGTAACGGCAAATAAATATCTGGTAAAGACAAATCAAAAGAATAATTTGCTTGGTTTAAAATGATTCCATTTTTTATATTACAAATATTTTCTAACCACTTCATACAACTTTTAACATTGTTATATGATACTTGAACTCCCTTAGGTATTCCTGTACTACCTGATGTAAAAATAATGTAATATGTGTCCTCTCCTGTCATATATATTTTTGATATTTCATTATATTTTTCATTAAGCATTGTTTTTTCTATTTTTTTATCTAATATTACATTTGGTTTTACCTGTTCAACTATCTTTTTCCTTCTCTCATTTGGAATTGACTCATCCACTGGTATATATGCCATCCCCGCAAAAGAGCATGCAAGAAAAGAAGCAATCATATAAATATCTTTATGACCATAAACAATCACACTTTTTCTATTTGGATTATTTTTTAATAAATAGTTATATATATTACAAACATATTTATATAAATCTTTATTTTTATAAACTTTATCATTTATTTCATAACATTCATCTTCTGGATACATTTTTAAATTATTTAAAATCTTATTTAACATTTGTATTCTCCCTAATTTGTTCTTTAGGTATTAAATTATAATCATACATAACCCTTGAATGATTATCTAATATTAATTCTTTTTTGATTTCATTTCCAGTTTCTTTGTCAATTTTAATTCTATATACCTTACTATTTCTATAAAATATCCCATCTTCCATTGCATAATGATTATCCTCTTCTATTAATTTATATTTATAGTTAATTGGCTTATTTGCCCTCAATTCCCCATATATCATTGTATCATCTTGCCATATTCTTAATTGTACAGGACAATCAGAAGTATTTTTAAATTTGTAATCTAATCTTTTATATGCTATAGATACTCCTGTTCCAAATGGTACTCTCCTTTTTTCGTCTGGAAATAATGCATCAGAATGATGATGTTTTTCTATAACTTCTAAATCAGTATGTAATACTAAATAATGAATAAGATTGCCTAATTGGCATAATCCGCCGCCTCTGCCTTTTCCTAATTCACTATCACTTACAGTCAAACCCTCTAGATACCCTTTTCTTTTTGATGTCTTTCCTACTAAATTCCATAACGAAAAAACTTCTCCTGGTTGAATTACTATTCCATCAATTTTTTTACTAGCAATTTCCAAATTTTTTGCTTTGTTAATTTGTAATTGCATATCTACTCCATGCAATTTTCTAAATAGAATTTTTGCATCGCCCTTCCATATGTATTTAAAATTGTTATAATCTTTTTTCTTTGCTATTTTATATTTTTTTATAAAATAATCTTCTATATCTTTTTTTATTGTTTCTTTTACAAGTGAAATTTCATATGTAATCGGACTATATTCACAAAATAATTTTCTACTCACTTTAATAACTTCCCCTTTTTCCGAAAAACAAATTCGTATGATATCTTTATAACATAAAACAACAAAAAAAGCAAGAAAATTTTTCTTACCATTTTCAATATAAAAAGTGCCCTTTTAAGGCAATTTTCTAATCAAATTTCACCTTAAAAAGACACTTATTTACTTAAAATTATTTTAATTGATTCATAACTTCTTCTGCAAAGTTTTCTTCTTTTTTCTCGATTCCTTCACCTTTTTCGAATCTAGCAAATGCAACAACATCTGCATCTTTTTCACTTAATAATTGTGAAACTTTTTTGCTTGGATCTTTAACAAATGCTTGGTCTACTAAGCAGATTTCTTCATAGAATTTTCCAATTCTACCTTGAACTATTTTTTCTGCTATTGCTTCTGGTTTACCTTCATTCATTGTTTGAATTTTTAAGATTTCCATTTCTTTTGCTACTCTTTCTTCTGGAACTTCTTCTCTTCTTACAAATTCAGGTCTAGCAGCAGCAATTTGCATGCATATGTCTTTTGCAACTTCTTCAGTTCCTTTAGCCATATTTACTAAAACTGCGATTTTTCCATCACCATGGATATATTTTGCAACTAATCCTTCTGATTCAAATCTTACAAATCTTCTAATTGATAAGTTTTCACCTATTGTTGCAATTTTTCCAACTAATGCTTCTTGAACTGTTTTTCCTTCTTCAAATTCTGCAGGTGAAGCCAATAATGTTTCAACATCTGCTGGGTTTTTGTCAACTATTTGTTTTGCAACATCCATAACAAATGTTTTGAATTCTTCATTTTTTGCAACAAAGTCTGTTTCTGAGTTTACTTCTACAACTGCTCCTACTTTTCCATCTTCTGAAATATATGCTTCAACTAATCCTTCTGCTGCAACTCTTCCTGATTTTTTAGCGGCTTTTGCAATTCCTCTTTCTCTTAAAAGTTCCATTGCTTTTTCCATATCTCCATCAGTTTCTGTTAAAACTTTTTTACAGTCCATCATTCCTGCACCTGTTTTTTCTCTTAATTCTTTTACTAAACTTGCTGTAACCATCTTTTATTTTCCTCCTTATATTTTATTTTTGATACAATATATATCAAAACATTTAACTATATTCATAATATAAAAAGCAAGCCTATTCCCGTCCGAATATTTTCGAACGAGCGTTGCTCGCTCTTTCTTTTTAATTATTTATAAATTTTTAATTATTTTTCTTCGCTATCTGCTACTACTTCTTCTATTGAAGTTGGTTCTTCTGAAACTTCTTCTGCAACTTCTTCTGCTTCGAAACTTTCACCTTGTCTACCTTCAATGATTGCATTTGCCATAACGTCTGTTATTAATTTAACTGCTCTTATAGCATCATCATTTCCTGGTATAGCATAATCTACTTCTTCTGGATTGCAGTTTGTATCCACTAATCCGATTACTGGAATTCCTAATTTTTTAGCTTCTAATACTGCTATATGTTCTTTTTTAGGATCTACTAAGAATATAACTCCTGGTATTTCTTCCATGTTTTTGATTCCACCTAAGTTTCTTTCAAGTTTTTCCATTTCTTTCTTTAATAAGATTACTTCTTTTTTAGGTAGTACTTCAAATGTACCATCTTCTTGCATTTTTTCTAAATCTTTTAATCTTTGTACTCTTGTTCTGATTGTATCGAAGTTTGTTAACATTCCTCCTAACCATCTTTGGTCAACATAGTACATTCCTGATTTTTCTGCTGCTTCTTTAACACATTCTTGTGCTTGTTTTTTAGTTCCTACAAATAGAACTGTTTTTCCTTCTTCTGCTTGCTCTTTTAAGAAAGCATATGCTTCATCGATTTTTTTAGATGTTTTTTGTAAATCGATTATATGGATTCCGTTTCTGGCTTGGAATATATATTCTGCCATTTTAGGATCCCATCTTCTTGTTTGATGTCCAAAGTGAACACCTGCTTCAAGTAATTGTTTCATTGCAACTACTGCCATTTTAAATTCCTCCCTTTTTGTTTTTACTTCCATAAAGTTCATCATTTAAATAGGACCAATTGCTTGGCACTTCCCTTTAAACTTGCTTTATGTGTTTATTACGCATAATATTATACCAACTTTTTTCTACAAATGCAAGTGTTTTTTAAATATTTTTTAAGGTTGTTACAATTATTTTTTTATAAATTACAATTTTATATATTGTATTTTGTCGAAAATTGTAGTATTATATTTATTGAAACTTATAAACGAACCACAACTTTAGGAGGTCAATTATGATTGATGTAATTGAAACAAACGAAAAAATCATTTTAGTATGTAACTACAAAACCGAAAAATACATACTGGCTGATATAATAGCAGCAGAGTTTCCGGAGCTCAAATACAAACCAAGTAAGTACCGGGAAAAACCTGCAATCTTTTTAAATAAAGATGTACTTCCAGAAAAATATCGAAATTATAAGACTATGCAGTCTCTTATCGATAAAAATATTTCGCGAGCTAGTTAAATTAAAGGTTCATTGGGACTCCCACTATAGGGGTCCTTTTTATATAAAAATTAGCAAATTTGAAGAAATTTATTTATATAAATTTTATTTTATTTTTTTGATATTTTACTTGAATTTATTTGAATTTTAGTATAGTATATATAGAAGAAAAATAGAGATTACATAGGAGGAAAAAATGCCAAGAAAATCTAAAGATGAAATAGAAAAAATAGAAAATAAAAAATCCACAACTACTAAAAAAACTTCAAAAAAAGCCACGAACACAAATGCTTCAACTAAAAAAAGCACAACTGCAAAGGCTTCAATCAAAAAGACATCAACAACTAAAAAGACCACAGCCACAAAAAAGACAACGGCTAAAAAAGCAACCACAAAAAAAGTTACAACAAAAAAATCTTCTACAAAGAAAAGGACTGAAAAAAAAGTATTTCCAACAGAATACTATGATCTACCACAAAAATACAACAAAACAGTTGTAAAGGTTTTGGCACAAACACCAAAAACACTATTTGTATACTGGGAAATTTCTGATGATGATATCGAAAAATTCAAAAAAGATTATGGAGAAAACTTTTTTGAAACTACAAGACCAGTCTTAATAATTCATAACGACACACTAAATTACAGTTTTGAAGTTGAAATAAATGATTTTGCAAATAGTTGGTATTTACATGTTAATGATAGCAAATCAGATTATAGAATCGAACTTGGTAGACGTCCTTTTCAAGTTAATGAAAACATAAAAACAGATTACATATATGTAAGTTCTTCAAACGAAATTGAATCTCCTAATGACCATATTTTATTTAATAATTCACAAAAAATGGTTTATTACAGAAATGTAAAAACAAATGTTGAAACAGCAAAACCATTTACATCACTATCATTTATCAAAAATATGGGTAAAATTTATGAGATATATGACCTATATCAAGAATTATACAAAAACGAGGAAAACATTGAAGATTTAACAAATCCATCTTCACACACATCTTCACAATTTAAATAATGAGGCAAGTAGGACATTCCTAATTTGTCTCACAATTTTAATTATTAGCAAATAATCGAAGGGAGAATTACAATGCAAGAGAAAAAAGGTTATGTAAGTTTTGTATTACATGCACATCTTCCATTTATTCATCACCCAGAAAGTGATGATTACTTAGAGGAATCATGGTTATATGAAGCAATTTCAGAAACATATATACCACTACTTACAAATTTCAAAAAATTAGTTGATGAAGGGGTAGATTTTAGAATTACAATGTCTATGACGCCTCCCCTTCTTTCAATGTTAGATAATAAATTATTGCAAAAAAAATACATTAATTATTTAAAAAAATTAATTGAACTTTCTAAAAAGGAAGTTATTAGAACCGCTGGAAATGAACGTTTAAACAGACTATCACATTATTATTTAGATAGATATTCTAATGATTTACATCTATTTAAAGACGTTTTTAACTGTGATTTAATTAGTCAATTCAAACATTTTCAAGATATTGGAGTTTTAGAAATTATCACGTGTGGAGCAACACATGGTTACTTCCCTATCTTGTATGTAAACGAAAAAACTGTTAAAGCACAAATTGCCGTTGGAGTTCAAACTTATAAGAGATATTTTGGTAGACAACCACGTGGAATTTGGCTTCCTGAATGTGGCTATGTTCCAGAAGCAGATAAATATTTAAAAGAATTTGGTATTGAATATGTAATTACAGAATCCCATGGTATTTTATATGCAGATCCAACTCCTGTTTATGGCACTTTTGCACCAATTGTCTCACCTGAAGGTGTTGTTGCATTTGGACGTGATATAGAATCATCAAGACAAGTTTGGAGTTCTATAAATGGTTACCCTGGTGATTTTAATTATAGAGAGTTTTATCGTGATATCGGCTACGAAGCAGACTATGACTACATTAAGCCATATATCGCACATAACGGTGTTAGAGTTCATACAGGTATAAAATATTATAGAATAACTGGAAAAACTGAGCAAAAAGATTATTATGATGTACAATGGGCAAAAGACTCTGCAGAAAAACAAGCAGGTCATTTCTTAGACTGCAGAACAAAACAAATTGCTAACTTGGCTCCTTGTATGGACAAGCCACCTATCATTTTATGTCCATATGATGCAGAACTTTATGGTCATTGGTGGTATGAAGGTCCATATTGGTTATATATTTTATTTAAGAAAATTTATTATGATGACTGTAATTTCAAACTAATTACACCATCTGAATATATTGATAAATATCCAGAAATCCAAGTTTCTTCCCCTTGTCGTTCTAGTTGGGGTGCAAATGGTTATAGTGAAGTATGGCTAAACCCTTCAAACGACTACGTTCATAAACATTTACATGTTGCTGGTGATAGAATGTGTGAGTTAGCAAATTTATATCCAGATAGCAAAGGATGGCAGAAAAAGGCTTTGAATCAATGTGCACGAGAATTATTGCTTGCTCAAAGTAGTGACTGGTTATTTATTATTACAAATGGTACTATGGTTGATTATGCTAAAAAACGTATCAAGGACCACATTGGTCGTTTTACTAAATTGTATTATCAAATTAAAAATGATGAAATTGACGTAGATTTCTTAAAAGATATTTCTAAAAAGGATTGCGTATTTCCAGATATAGATTATAAAATTTATAAATAAAATTTCGGGATTAAGGGCCACCTCTTTAATCCCTTTTTTTTCGATTGAGATATACCAAAATTGTAATTACTTTTGAACCCTTCTCACTATTTTATTTATTTTGCATACTATAATGTATAACTTTCTAAAGTTTAGCAGATAATATAAAAGAAGGGAGAAATTCATGAAATCTATATGTATAAAAACAAATAACGAAAATCTATTAGATTATCTACTAAACGAACTTGACTATATCGAAGTAAAACCAGTAGCAATTTCAAAAAATCAATTTAAAAACTATAAAAACATAATTATCCACTATAGTGGAAATGACAACAAGAAATTTGTTCATGAAGTTTCTTGTATACTTTCATGTCTTGTTATAGATGAATTAGAAGAATCCTTTCTTAAGATGATTTTGTTAAAAAACTATTTTTATTTCAATTCTACTGAAATGAAGCATATTTTAGAACTTTGTTATGAAATCTTTTCTGATGATTTTAATACGTATTTTGATAAAAAACATAATCTTTTAATTGATAGTTTTGAAAATTATTTGATTACTAATAAATCTATTATTTTAACAGGTTTTATAAATTTTCGTATTAAAAATTATATGACAATTTTAGAAGATGTTGTTGATGAAGCAGTTAATTCTTTTGTTGTTGAAAAAGAGTATTTGGAGTTTATCTCTCTTTTAAAAATGTATGTGAATTCGCAAAATTCTAATTGTGATGTTGTTCATTTAATTTATAATAAAAACAATTCTACTTTATTGGATAAGGATAAAAATCAAATTAATGTTTCTGATGATATTTTTAAAGCAAAATATTTGTCTGATATTTCTTTTTCTTCTAATGACTATGCTTTGAATACATTGCTTACACTTGTTCCTAAAAAAATTCATATTCATCTTATTGATAATTGTATTGATGAATTTATCCACACTATTTCTCTTATTTTTGAGAATAGAGTTGAAATTTGTACTGATTGTAGCATATGCAAAATTTATAAAAATAATCCTATAAATTTAAAAAAGACCTTTATTAAAAAATAATTTAGGTCTTTTAATTTTTAATTACAATTCACAATCTCTGTAATTGAAACATTTTTTGAATTTTTTACATACTCATATTAATCCCTTTCGCAACAACCTCTGTCATATTTTCTATTAAATCATCTATTTCTTTTGGAGTAACAATCAAATTAAAATCTCCGGGAATTAAAGCTTCTTTAATTTCTTCATAATTATCCTGTTCTTTTAATTCATTCAAATATTCATTTGATTTTGCTTCTTGTTGTAATTTTGTTATAAATAAGTCTAAACAATCATTTACAAGCACTGCCGTTTCCACACATGTTGGTATTCCTATTGCTATTACAGGTATCCCCAATGTTTTCATGCTTATCTCTGCCCTCTTGTTTCCAACTCCTGCACCAGGCACAATTCCAGTATCTGAAAGTTGAATAGTACTGCTAATTCTTTCTATGCTTCTTGAAGCTAATGCATCTATTACAATTACTAATTTAGGATGAATATTGTCCACTATTCCCTTTAAAATCTCTACTGTTTCTATTCCAGTTGTTCCTAGAACCCCAGGTGATATTGCACTTACCATTCGTGTTCCTTCTTCGACATATTGCGGTAAATAATTTATTATATGTCTTGTTACTTCAATATCATTTACAACTTTAGGTCCTAAACTGTCTGGTGTTACATAAATGTTTCCAAGTCCAACTACGAGGATTTCTCCTTGTTTGTCTACATGCAAGTCTAGTATTTTTGTTAATTCTTTTGATAATATTTCTGCCGATTTTTCTATATCTTCATCTTGGGCAATTTTTAATTTTTTTATGTCTATTGTTATATAGTTTCCTATTGGTTTGCCTATTGCTTTTTGCCCCTCCGCATTTGTTATTTTTACTCTTTCTATTGCTATATTTTCATTTATTTCTTCTTTTTCACTTTCTATTCCATTTATTTCATTTTCTATGCTATTTGCTTTTCGATATATTTCCCTTCTTTCTGTTGCTAGGTCTGTTCTAAAATTGAATTGTCCTGTTTCGTTGTTTTGTGTGTCTTCTTTTTTTGAAATGTAATCTTCTAACATAAAAACCAACTCCTACTTTTGTAGTATTTGTTGGTTTTTGTGTTTTTATTCGGTTGAATTTTTCAGATTTATTTTTCCGCACACATCTTTTTTACATCAATTATCCACAGTTGCTTCACTTGTATCGTATAAACTATCTGCACACATATCTAAATCTTCTCCCCATGAAATAGTGCCATATTTAATTTCAACACTATTAAAAATATTTATATCTTTTAGTTTTTTAAATATGCCTTTTTTCAAATATGGTTTCATATCTTTTATTTTTTTTTCATTATTATCAAATGTTAATAATAGTTTATAATCCTTTAACGGCTCTACTTTTATAATCTCTTTCATAGCAAATCTCCTTATTTATTTTAGAGGATTTATACTATATAGTATCTCACTATTTTTTGCTAATTGCCAATTTGCATTTAATTCATCCTTATGGATAAGTGCCCATGCAATAATTAATTTTTTTTTACTACTTGGCATTGTTCCTTCTAATATTTCTCCATCAAAATTAAATATTGCTTTATAATCACCGTAAAAAGCATGAAAATGCGGTGGATTATGGTCATCGTAATACATTCTAATTATTACACCATAAAACATACTTATTGTAGGCATAAATTTCCTCCTTTCTTATTATAACACTTTACTTAAATTTTTTCACCTCTTTTCAATTATTTTTTAATTTTGTTAATCTAATCTTGGAATTTTAAGATTTTTAGATTAAATAATAAATTCTCGTCTACCCTAAGTTGCTTGAATTAAATCTTTTTTTAAATTAGTCATGCAATTGTCTAATTAATTGCATGACCATATATTACCACATTTTTATGTCGATTGTCAAGGAGAAAAATTCGACAAAAACCGACAAATAATAATCACCCGTAAAACGGGTGGTTATTATTATTTTAATGTTATTTTGAAGTAATTAATATCTGCTTATACCTTATAATCTATTTCAAACCAAAGATATACATACATGCTAAATATATCTGAACAAAATCAGACTTTCCTCCATTTGTTCCAATAGCTACTTGTGACTTATCTTTTCCTAAGATATTTGCTGTTAATTTTGACCAATATCCTCCATTTGCATCATCTTTTTTTATTGTATTTATATTATCTTGTGCAACTGAATTATACCCAACTCTTAATTCCACTGATCCAGTTGAATTTTTATTAAACCATGTTGCACTTCTTATTGTATCATATCCCGTAAAATCTATAGAATTATTTGTATACCATGTACCTAACCTTCCTTGATCTACACTTGTTGGTTCTGCTGTAATAGTAAGTAGTCCATTATTTTTAGTATATCCAACATTATATATATATCCATATATATTTAAAAACATATTTTCTTTCCATCCACCTGTTACAGCAGTTCTTTCATCATTTTGTTTAAATAAAAATTTTAATTTATAATTTTTTTCTACCGTATTTCCCGCTATATCTGTAACAGTTATCTTAGTTTCCCCATCATCTGTTAATTCTAAATTATATTCTAATTCCTTACTTGATATATTTTGTGCATTTGTTATAGTATTCTTTCCTCCTGATGTCACAATTGATTTCACTCCAACATTATCAGCTGCTTTTATTTCTAAAATTGCTGAACTTGAAGTTTCATTATTTGATATATTAATTTCTGGTTTAATTTTATCTATATTATTTATATTAACTGCTCCTGTTCCACCTATATTTATTCCATCACTAAATACATAATATATTGTACTATTACTACCTGCAGTAATTGCAGAAGTATATTGATTACTTGACAATGTTGGTATTGTTCCATTTGTTGTATACAATGTAGAATATCCACTCTTAGTTGGTAATGTTACAGAAACATTTCCATTAGTCCATGTACTTGGTGTATATGTTGCTCCACTTGCTGTTGGTACTGTTCCTGTTGTTACATTTATTGTTGTAGATTGTGCCATTCTTCCTGATACATCATATACTACTGCATATGCATTATATGTTTTATTTTGTGTTAATCCCGTAAATGTATGTATTCTTGTTGTATTTGCTGTTGTTGCTGTATATGTATCTGTTGCATTTTTATATGTAGAGTCTGTTGATAATTTATAATACCAAATTATTTTGTTTACACCTGACTGTGTATCTGATACTGTCATACTTAATTTTATTGTACTTGTTGTCCCACTTCCTGTTATTGCTGTGTTTATTACTGGATTTGCTGTATCTATATTCGTTACATTTACTGTTCCTGCTCCTCCTATATTTGTTCCATCTGTATATAGATAGTTTATTTTACAATTGCTACTTACTGTAAATGCTGCTGAATATTTTGTACTATCCTTTGTTGGTGTTGTTCCATTTGTTGTATACACTGTTGTATATCCGCTCTTTGTTGGTAATGTTACTGTTACATTTCCCTTTGTCCATGTATTTGGTGTATATGTTGCTCCGCTTGCTGTTGGTACTGTTCCTGTTGTTGCTTTTACTGTTCCGATTGTTGTATTTCCGGCATTATCTTTTGCTTCTACTACTATTGTGTATTCTACATTTTGTGTTAATCCACTAAATGTATATGTTGCACTTGTTTGTGCATTTGTATATGTTTTTCCACCATCTTTACTAAATCTATATTCTTTTATTCCACTTGAACCATTTGTACTTGTGGCAGTTGCATCTGTTGTTGTTCCATCTACTTTTATGCTATTCGTTGTTACTGTAGCTTTTGGTGTAAATGCATTTGGTGCTAATTTATCTATATTTGTTACATTTAATTTTGTTTCTGCTCCTGCATTTATTCCATCCCACAATCTTGCATATATTGTTCCATTTTCTGTGAATGTTTGTGTTCCAGTTGTTTGCCATTCTCCGTTATCTTTCTTTGTTTGTAATGCAAAGTTCTTTTCTGTTGTTGATGCCGTTACTGTTACATCTTTATTTGTCCAATCATTTGGTGTTTTACTAAATGTTGTATTTGCATCTGTTAATCCTGCTACCGTTCCAGTTGTTGTTGATGCCACTTCACTTACATTTCCTGCTTGATCTTTTACCCATACATAATATTTTGTTGATTGTTTTTTATTTTCTATTATTTTATTAAATATTTTTGTACTATCCACTACTGTGAATTTTGTTGGCATTGTTGAACTTTCTGATATTGCATATGCAAATATTCCACTTGCCTCATCTGTAGCAGTTATTTTTATTGTGTTTGTTGTTGCTGTAACACCTGTTATCACTGGCTTTATTTTATCTATATTTGTTACTTCATGTGAAGCAGTTACTCCATAATTGTTTCCATCTGTTAGTGCTACATACATTGTTCCATTTGTCGAAAATGTTTGGTTATTTACTTTTGTCCAACTTGATGTTGGATTTTTACTTGTTACTAATGTAAATCCTTGTGTATCTACTTTTGGTTTTGCTGTTACTTTTACACTTTTATTTGTCCACGTATTTGGTTCTACTGCAAATTCTATTTCTTTTGAATCAATTTTTGGTACTGTACTTGTTTCAATTTCTACCTCTTTCGATTCTTTTTCCTTTCCATTTTTCCCTATTGCAACTGCTTTAATTACAAATGTTGTATCCTGCTTTAATCCTGTATATGTATATTCATTTTGATCTGTTGCTTTGGCTAAATTAAACTTTGATGCCCCTTTTTCTTTTATGTAATATTCTATTTTTCCGCCTTCATTTCTCCTTGTTGTTACTGTTACAAATATTGTGTTTGTTGTTGCTTTTGCAGTTTTTATTTGTATTAATGGAGCCAATTCATCCTCTTTACCTAAATAGTCTGAACCATCTAATGCCACCTTATATACATCACCATCTACTTTTACCTCAAAAAACCACTCTGTTTTTCCATTCTTTTCTTCAGATGTTACTTCACTTACTTCTATATCTTTTCCGCCGGCTTTTTTTATTTCCTCTAGGTCATTCTTTACATCTTCATATGCTGCTCTAATTACTTCTTCGTCTGTTCCTCTAATTTGCTCAGATTGATTAATTTTCAGCTTCGTCTGCAAAGTTGTTGAAATAAGTGCTCTTTTATGTTCTGTTTTTACGCTTTCTGCTGAACTAAATATACCTGTTTTTGTTATCCCTTGTATTGAAATTGATGCCAAAATTAAAAGTACCACTATTGTTACTACAAGTGCTACTATTGTAATTCCTCTATTTTCTTTTATTTTATCTCTATATTTTTGTTTCATTAGTACCTCCTACTTTTATTTATGTTCTTTTATTTTTCTCTTTTTTTATTTTATTATACATAATTTTTTATGTATTTTCAAGAATAGTCTATCTTTTTAATATAACTGTAATATTATTGTAATAATATCGTAATAATACATAATTTTTTATGTATCGCTCTCTCTGTGTTCCATTTTTTGGTAAAATATGTGTAGAATAATTCTAATTTTTTAGTCTTAGATATACTAATATATATACAGGAGGTTGTAGTAGTGAAATTCAAAAGAATTAAAGATTTAAGAGAAGATCATGATAAATTTCAAAAAGATATAGCTCAACTTCTTGGAATTTCTCAGCAATATTATTCAGAATATGAAAAAGGAAACAGAACAATACCTGTTAATCATTTAATTACACTTGCAAAATATTATGGTACTTCAATAGATTATATTGTTGGATTATCCAATGATTATAATATTAAAGAAAAAAAGTAAAACAGTAAAAGGTTAATTTAATACTATCCCTTTACTGTTTTTATTTAAATTTCCATTTGACTTGCTAAAAATGTTGCAGCAGATTGTGCTACTTTCTTTTCAACTTCATTCATTTTAGTATTTGAATCTTTAGACATCAATATAACTGTTCCAATTGTATCTCCATTTGATATTATTGGATACACAATTTGTGATTTATTTTTCTTTTCATTTGTTTCATTTCTTGTTATAGGAACTGCCTTATCACTATTTTCTTTACTTGTATAAACTTCTTTATCTTCCATAAGTTTTTCAAGTTCTCTACTTACGTCTTGTTCCAAAAATTCTTTTTTAGAACCTCCTGATACTGCAATTATAGTGTCTTTGTCAGTTATACATGCAATGTGCCCTGTTGTTTTTGCTAAAGTTTCGGCATATCCTGTTGCAAATTCTGATAATTCTCCGATTGGAGAATATTTTTTTAATATTACTTGACCTTCTCTGTCTGTAAATATTTCTAGTGGATCTCCCTCTTTTATTCTTAAAGTTTTTCTTATTTCTTTTGGAATTACCACTCTTCCTAAATCATCTATTCTTCTTACCACTCCAGTTGCCTTCATTTTTATCCTCCTTTAATTTCAAGTCTATTCTTATTATCTCAAAAGAGGAAATTTTTATACATTTTTATTTATTTTTTTTAAGCAAATTGGACAATACTTTTTGTATTGCCCAATCTTTTATATTAGTAAAATTATTCAATTTTTTTAACTATATTTCTTCCTTTTTTGGTAGAAAACTCATTTTATATTTGTCTAAAATATAGCCCAAACTGTTAGAAAATTCTCTAAGCATAACAATTTTGATTGATTGATCTTTTCCTTTTAAGTAGTCATCTATAACTTGTTTTAATTGCTTGATATTTTTCATTTCCGGTTCAATTTCCTTTGTGTATTTTTCTGATCTTTTTATTAATTTTTCTTTTATTAATACTATGTCTTCATTACTTGCACAAGAAATTCTTTGGAACAATTGATATACATCATAATATTTAAATATTGGTATGTTCATGCATTCTCTGTCAAATTTTTCATAGAAGCTTTCCATTTTCATAGGTATGCATTTGAAGATTTCTTCTGCCTTTTCTTTATACATTTTATCTAATAATTGAGCATTTAAGTTGTTGAAGTGTTTTATTATATCATCCATGTCTTCTTCCACTTGCTCAATTGCTACTTTTGAAAGTTCTCCTTCAACATTACTGCAATATGAAGATTTTAATGAAGATAAATTCATTCCATTAAAGAACACACTTTTTAATGTTTTTATGTCGTAATCTATTAGACCTTTTCTCGAAAAATAACTAAAGTATGCATATATTTTTACAATATCTATTAATTCTAGTGCACCTTCTTTTACATTTTCTAGCACTTCTTTTATTATTTTATCAAATTCATCATCAGATATTTTCCAATATTCTTCTGTAAGTAGTCTTTTATATCCTGGTAAATTGTCTGTATCTACTGTGTTTCTTATTGTTTCCATGTTTTCTTTAAACAGTCTCATGTCAAATATTCTTGTTCTTACATAGTATTCTATAAATTTGAAGAATCTATATTCTGCTTTAAAATTGTAATAATAATTGCTATCAAATTCTTTTATATAGAATTGTCTGTTGTCCATTAATGTTCTTGATGATACTAATATTGATTTATATTCTTCGTTGTCTTTGATATTTACAAATTTGTCTTTTGTTATTTTTCCTGCTTTTATTTCAAATGATATCGCTATTGTGAATATTAACATTGTTTGCATTACTCTGTTGTTTGTGTTTGGGTAATTTTTTTCTACCATTTCATATATTTTTTGGAAGTCATTTAATGCGTGTTTTAATATTCTTAAGTTTCTAGTTCCGCTTCTTTCAAATGTTAATATTATTAGTCTTGTGTTTTCTCTTAAGAATCTTATTAAGTCTGGATTATTTTCGTATCTCATTAAAATTCCGTTTATTATATAATCAAATTTTGGTGCGTATTCAAATGTTTCGCCAATTAATTTTTCTTTAATTCTTTCATAATCATTTGCTTTGTCAAATACATGCTCTATTTTGTTTTTGATTTTTTCTACCATTGGCTTATCTGTTGTGTTTAACTCTCCTTGTTTGTCTAAAAGATATGTTGCTATAAATGTTTTCATTTCTAGGTTTGAACTTTTTAGTTTTGTTGAAAGTTCTTTTTCGTTACATATTATTATTGTTTTTATGTGGTCATGTTCAACAAAGTTGTTGATGTAACCTAGTATGTCTATAACGTCAACATTTGCTCTCTCTAGGTCGTCAAAGCACAAAACTTTGTCATCTGTTGAGAAGAATTCAGAATAGTCTAGTTTGTCTCCATTTTGCGTAACTCCAAAAAAGTTTGCCATGTCTAGTCCTGTTTTTGCATATTCTGGTATTGTTGTTTGCCCTGTTGTTGCCATGAATTTTCTTAGGTTTTTGTCCATTAATTGTGTTGTTTCTATAAATATTTTTTTGCTTATGTCTTCTAGATTTGATATTCCATATAGTGACATGTATATTGTTGTGTATCTTTTTCCATTTAGTTGCATTGATTCTATTTTTTTTCTTATTTTGTTGTTCCAGAAGTGTGTTTTTCCTACACCCCATTCTCCATTTATCATTACTGCATAGTCTGTGTAATCTGATCTTACATAGTCTAATATGCTTTCTACTAAATCTTCCATTTTTTTCACTCCATTTCTTATGTTCTTTTTCATTTTGTTGCCATTTTGTGGCAGTTCTTTTTGGGACATTTTTAGTCTTTTGCTAATACTAATACTCCTATTGTTTCAGGATTTGCTTGCTTTAATATTTTGCTACATTCATTTACTGTGCTTCCTGTTGTGTAAATATCGTCTACTAATAATATTTTTTGATTAGTAATTTTTTGTGGATTTTGTAGACTATATACACCTTGTATGTTGTTTTGTCTTTCTTCTTTGTTTAGTTTGCTTTGTTCTATTATATTTTTTGTTTTTATTAGACAATTATTCACAAGTTCCATATTTGTTTTTTCTTTTTGCTTGTTTTCTATGTTTGCTTTGTATTGCGTTTGTTTTGATATTTCTTTTGCTATTAATAAACTTTGGTTATATCCTCTTTCTTTGTATCTTTTTTTGCTTATTGGAACTGGTATAATTTTATCATATTTTTTTATATTTTCAAATATTTTTTTATCATTTAACAAAAAATTTACAAATGTTTTATACATGTATGATTTTTCATTGAATTTGTAGTCTAATATTAATTTACGTACTTGTCCTTCATATTTAAATAAGTACATTAATTCTTCAAAGTTTTTTTCTTCTATTTCTTCTTTTTGCAATATGTTTACTTCTGCTTGCTTTTTTAGTTCTACATTACATTTGATGCATATTCCTTTTTGTGCTATTTTTCCACATATTCCACATACTGGGGGATAAAGTAGGTTTGAGATTTTTTCTTGGATTTTAAAAATTTTGCTCACTCTTTTCTTGATTTAAAATAAATTGATTTAATTTTGTTTCTAGGAATTTAAAATTGCAACATCTTCTAGAAACTTTCGAATTAGGATTTTTAATTTTTTCTTTATACAATTTAATTGCATTTCTATTTATTTCTTCATATTTTGAATTAATTATTTTAAGTTCTAAATTTAATAATGCAATATACATATTTTTTTCTCTGTCTGTTTTAAATAACCTATATTTTTCAATTTCATTATATTTTAGTACATTTACATATTGGTTTAAAATAGGTATCATATTATTCAAATTTAATACGCCTAAAATTCTATCTTCCTTTTTTATTTTTATAAAATCTATTCCATCCTTCATTTTATAGTGTTTTTCTTTTGGTGAAGAAACTGGAACATAATAATTAAAATTATTAATCATCAATACAATTCCAATAAACGGTTTTAAATTATTTTGATAATCTATATTTTCTATTTTATTATCAAAAGATTTTAAATATTTCACATACTTTTTATTTACAATATACCATTGTAATAATTTCATAATACCTCCTTATAAAAATTATAGATGGCAAAAAGTTTATTCTTCTTACCACCTTTCTTTTAATCCCATTTTTTAATGGAATGGTAAAACCGCTTTATACTGCTGTTTTTATTTGGAACAGAAAAACCACTTTCTATTACTGTTTTTTTCTGGATACAGAAAAACCGCTTTTACTAACAAAAATGTTAGCTATATTAGTATATTAATTATACTTTATTTTATGTCTATTGTCAACAAAAAGTTTTCGACAAATTATGACAAAATTGCTATTTTAAGCCATATACACATAACTTCTATATCAAACTTTTTTCTAATCCTGTGCAATCATTTTCAACTTAAATTCTAAACCAGTATTACGCTTTTTACTATCAACATTTTGAACCATATAATTAACAATCCTATCACTGCCAATAATAATCAAAAGTTTTTTAGCCCTAGTAATACCAGTATATAATAAATTTCTAGTCAACAACATTGGTGCAGACGCGGGAGCCAACATTATAACAACATCAAATTCACTTCCGTTGTGCCTTATGTATTGTAATAGCATAACTATGCTCTATTTGGTCCAAATCCGCATACTCATACCACGCTATTTTTTCGTCATCAAATTGAATTTTAACAGCCTTTTCTTTTTCGTCAATTTCTATTATAGTTCCCATCTCTCCATTAAACACACCTGTACCTATTTCTTTTTTATCCTTTGGTTTTGCAAGATACATTGATGCCCAACTGTTTTCTTCTGACTTTCCATCTATTTTTCCTAATCCAAATGGATTAGCTTCTCTTTCCCAGGTAATATCATAATTGTTTTTGATTTGCATTACTCTATCACCCACTCTATAAACCACATCACCCATTTTTCTTTCTGGCAACTCGTCTACATTTGGATTTAAAACCGCTTGCAATTCTTTATTTAATTCTCTGGTTCCTAAAGGTCCTTTTTTAGTTGGTGTTAAAACCTGAATATTTTTGAAAAAGTCATAATTTCCAAACTTTTCTAATCTTCCTGTTGATAGGCTAATTACCTCCTGCAACATTTTTTCTGTTGAATTTTGTCTTATAAAAAAGAAATCTTGTTTTGTATCTTCTTCAATTTCTTCGTCATCATTTTTGATAAATCCTAATCCACTGTTTACTCTATGGGCATTTAGGACTATTTTGCTTTTTGCAGCCTGTCTAAAAATTTTATCTAATTTTACAGTATTAATTGTGTCAGAATTTATTAAATCTTTAAGAACACTTCCTGGCCCTACTGACGCTAATTGGTCAACATCCCCTACTAAAATTAGTTTTGTTCCCTGATATATACAATTTAATAAGTAATTCATTAAAAACATATCCACCATTGACAATTCGTCAACAACTATTAGGTCGGCATCTATTGGTTCTCCCTTGTAATCGCTATGTCTTGAATAAATTTCTTCATCATCTAATTTTCCAATTCCTAATAATCTATGTAATGTTGACGCTTCTTTTCCTGTTGCCTCTGTCATTTTCTTTGCAGCGCGTCCAGTTGGTGCAGTAAGTATAACCTTTTTCTTTCTTTCTTCAAATAAATCTATTATTGTTTTTATAATTGTTGTTTTACCTGTACCAGGCCCACCTGTTATGATTGTTACATTACTATCGTTTATTGATAGCACTGCTTCTCTTTGTTTTTCTGATAATTCTATATTTGATTTTTTTTCTACACCTTTTAGTGCATTTTCAATATGTTCTATTTTTTTTAAATTCTTACTTTTATCTAATCTGATTATTCTTGTTGCAATTTCTTTTTCTACATTATAAAAATTTTCTAAGTAAATCCATTCTGCCTCATCTCTTGTTTCAACTATAATCTCGCCTTTTGCTTTTAAATTGATTATATTGTCCTCAATCGCTTCTGTTGTTACATCTAATAGTGATATTACATAATCGATTAAATTTTGCTTTATAACACATGAATGTCCATTATATGTGGCCTTTATTAGCCCATATTTTATACCGCTTTCAACTCTTTTTTGATTATCATAACTTATTCCAAGTTTCAATGCCATTTGGTCTATTTGCTTAAAGTCAACTCCTCGAGCCATATCTATTAAAATATATGGGTTTGATTCAATTTGCTCTATTGCATTTATTCCTAACAAATCATATATTTTTTTTGCATTTTCTGCACCAATTCCAAATCTTTCAAGAAATCCTACTATTTGCCATACTTCCCAGTTTTCTATAAAACTTTCTGACATTTCTATTGCTTTACTTTTTGAGATTCCTTTTATTTGTGCTAATTTTTCTGGTTCGAATTTAAATACATTTATTGTATCTTCTCCAAATGTTTTAATAATCTTTTTTGCTGTTGCTTCTCCTATTCCTTTTATACTTCCATTTGCTAAATATTTTTCTAATGCCCCTAATGTTTCTGGCATTAATTTTTCGAATGTTTCAACTTTGAATTGTCTTCCATAGTCTTTGTGTTCTACAAATTTGCCTTCTACTTTTAGTGTATCTCCGCTTTTTACAAATGGTAAGTATCCTACTATTGTTGTTTCTTCTTCGTCTGTTTCAAATACTGCTATTGTGTAACTGTTTACTTCGTTTTGATATATTATGTCTGTTACTTCTCCTTTGATTTCCAATAATGTTCTCTCCTTTGTTTTTGGCTTATATCTCTTATTTTGTTCTTTTAGTTTATCATATTTAAGAGTAAAAAACAAGGGGAAGATTATTGTTCGTCCACATTATCTATTATATTTTTGCATTCTTTCCAATTTGTTACTTTTAGTATTTCGTAGTCTTTTGAAAGTTTTTTTGCTATTTCTTTGGTATTATCACTTGAATTTAAGTCTGCAACTATAATGTTTTTTAGGTATTCTTCTCTTCCATAAAGTATTTTAAATAATATTGATCGTAAGAATCCTTCTATTTTTTCTTCTTGATTTTTTACTGCTATTATTACATATATTCCTTCTGATTTAAATTTTGTGTATTTATTTATGTATATAATGTTTTTTATAATCTCAAATAAACCATAAATGGCTAATGTCCAAAATATTGTGTTTAATACAAATTCCAACATTTTTGTGCCTCCTATGGTTTATAATATGTTTTTTTTATTTTTTTGTTAATTTTTATTAAAATTCTTTTTTTACTTGCTTATAATTTGGCATATATTTTTCTACTAAATTCCAAAAGTCTTTTGAGTGATTCATGTACTTTAAATGACATAGTTCGTGTAGTATTACATATCTTATTGCTTGTTGACTGTATTTTATTAGTTCTAAATTTAGTGTTATATTCTTTTTGCTTGAACAACTTCCCCATGCATATTTTATTTGTTTTATTGTTATTTTATTTGGTTTTAATCCAGTTTTTTGTATGAGTTCATTTGCGTTTTTTTCTATTATTTCTTTGAATTTTTCTTTTGTGTATAGTGGTATTTTTTCTTGCTTTTGTTTTTCTTTTTCTAGTGCTTTTTGTATCCATTCTGCTTTTTGTTCTATTATTTTTTCTATTTCTTTTTTGTTTATTTTTTTGGGTGCTTTTACTATTATTTTTCCGTTTTTTATTTGGATGTATATGTTTTTTATTTTTGAGTATTTTATTTCGTATTCTGGTATTTTGTTATTCATTTTATTCCTCTTTTATCTAGTATAAAAAATGCCCCTTTGGTAGTCGGTTTCATTTTCAGTACCGTCCCCAAATGGACATTTTTTATATTATACTAATTGTAATATAGCAACTTCTGCTGCATCTCCTCTTCTTGGTCCAGCTTTAACTATTCTTGTATATCCTCCAACGTTTTTACCTACATATTTAGGTGCTATTTCGTTGAATAATTTTGCTGGTACGTCGATGTTATTACCTTCAGCATCTTTTACTTTATTAACTTTTCTCATTATTTTTCTTCTAGCATTTAATCTAGATGGCATATCTTTTTGTCTTTTTTCAGTAGTTTCTTCTTTTACTACTTTTAAGAATTCTTTACCGTTTTTGCTTTTTACTAGTTCTGTAACTTTATTACCTTTTGAATCTAATTTAGCTTTAACAACTTTTACTTCTACTTCTTCAAAGTTATCTTTTTCTTTTATAGCAAGTGATATTAAACTATCAACTATTGATTTAACTTCTTTAGCTCTTGGTAATGTAGTTTCAACTTTTCCATATACTAATAAATCAGTTGTTAGGTTTCTTAACATTGCCATTCTAATGTCTGTTGTTCTACCTAATTTTCTATTTGTTGCCACTTGTATTTCCCTCCTTCAAAAATCTTAATATCCTATTCTTCTTCTTGTGCAAAGTCTAATCCTAATGAATGTAATTTTGCTGTTACTTCATCGAATGATTTTTTACCTAAGTTTCTAACTTTCATCATTTCTGATTCTGATTTGCTTATTAAGTCTTCAACTGTAGATATATTTGCTCTTTTTAAGCAATTATATGATCTAACTGATAATTCTAATTCTTCAATTGACATTTCAAGAACTTTTTCTTTCTTAGATTCTTCTTTTTCAACCATTACTTGTGTGTTTTTAGTTGTTTCTGATAAATCTATAAATAATTCTAAATGTCCTGTCATTACTTTAGCAGCTAAACTTAAAGCCTCATGTGCTTTTAAGCTTCCATCTGTCCATACTTCGATTGTTAATTTATCATAATCTACCATTTGACCAACTCTAGTGTTTTCAACATGATAGTTTACTTTTTTAACAGGTGTATAGATTGAATCTATTGGAAGTACAGATATATCTTGATTTGGTTTTTTATTTTGTTCAGATGAATTGTATCCTCTTCCTCTATCAGCAGTTAGTTCCATTACAAGGTTTCCACCTTCTGCAACTGTTGCTATATGTAAATCTGGATTTAGTATTTCTACTGTTCCATCTGATTCGATATCTGCTGCAGTAACTTCTCCTTCTCCTTTGAAGTTGATTCTTAATGTTTTTTCTTCGTTTCCATCGAATTTTAATCTAACATTTTTTAAGTTTACTATTACTTCTGGTACATCTTCTACAACATTTGGTATTGTTGAGAATTCGTGTAATACTCCTTCTATTTTTACGCTTGTTATTGCGCATCCTGGAAGTGATGAAAGTAATATTCTTCTTAAAGAATTTCCTATTGTTACACCATATCCTCTTTCTAATGGTTCACATACAAATTTTGCATAATTATTTGTTTCATCAATTTCTAGACATTCAATATTTGGCTTTTCAAATTCTATCATTTTTACCTCCTAAATTGAGACTAATCTCAAACTCCTTAAAAACTCTGTTAAGTTTTTTAAGTAAAATTTTAAAGTTTTGACTAAACCTTTACACTCACTGTCAAAAACTATTATTTTGAGTAAAGCTCTACTATTAAATGTTCTTCTATTGGAAGATCAATGTCTTCTCTAGTTGATAATCTAACTACTTTACCACTTAATTTTTCGTTATCTTTTTCTAACCAAGCTGGAACTGGTCTAGCTGAATTTGCTTCAACATTAATTTTTAACGCTCCATTATCTTTTTTGCTTTCTCTAACAGTGATTACATCTCCTGCTTTTACTAAGTATGATGGAATATCAACTCTTTTACCATTTACTTCGAATTGTCCATGGTTTACAAATTGTCTTGCTTGAGCTCTAGATGTTCCAAATCCTAATCTGTATACAACGTTATCTAGTCTGCTTTCTAATATTTGTAATAAGTTTTCACCTGTTACACCTTTTTTGTTTGAAGCCATTTCAAAATATTTTCTGAATTGTTTTTCTCCAACTCCATAATATGCTTTTGTTTTTTGTTTTTCTCTTAATTGTGTACCGTATTCAGAAAGTTTTGCTCTTTTTTGTCCGTGTTGACCTGGTGCGTAGTTTCTTCTTGATATACTACATTTGTCTGAGTAGCATCTTTCACCTTTTAGGAACAATTTTTGTCCTACTCTACGGCATCTACGACATTGTTCGTCTTTATATCTTGCCATTATTATTTACTCCCTTCTCTTATACTCTTCTTCTTTTTGGTGGTCTACATCCATTGTGTGGTATTGGTGTTACGTCTTTAATTGCGCTTATTTCTAGACCTGCTGTTTGAAGTGCTCTTATCGCTGCTTCTCTTCCTGCTCCTGGTCCTTTAACAAATACTTCTACTGTTTTTAATCCGTGTTCCATAGCTGCTTTTGCTGCTGTTTCAGCAACTTGTCCTGCAGCGAATGGTGTACTTTTTCTTGAACCTTTGAATCCTAATTCTCCAGCACTTCCCCAAGAAATTGCATTTCCTTGTGTATCTGTTATTGTTACTATTGTATTATTAAAACTAGAATGAATATGTGCTGCACCTTTTTCGATGTTTTTTCTATTTCTTCTAGCAACTGGTTTTCTTGTTGTTTTATTATTAGCCATTTTCTAAAATTCCCTCCTTCATTGATAATAAGGTTTTATATTTAAATCTCGCAAAAATTGATTAAAATTATTAAGATGTGCATTTTTGATATTTATTACAAGGCTAGACTATACGTTTGTATGTCGAGATTTGTAATAAATGTTGAAAATGTGCAGATTGATGATTTTAATCGATTTTTATTATTTTTTGCTCTTACTAACTAACTTTCTAGGACCTTTTCTAGTTCTAGCATTAGTTTTAGTTCTTTGTCCTCTTACAGGTAAACCTTTTCTATGTCTTAATCCTCTGTAGCATCCAATTTCTGTAAGTCTTTTTATGTTTAAAGCAACTTCTCTTCTTAAATCACCTTCAACTGTGTATGATTCGTCAATAACTTTTCTTATGCTATTAACTTCTTCATCAGTTAAGTCTTTTACTCTAGTGTCTGGGTTGATACCAGCTTTTGCTAGAATTTTTTGAGAGCTTGTTAATCCTATTCCATAAATATATGTAAGTCCTATTTCTACTCTTTTTTCTTTAGGTAGATCTACTCCTGCTATACGAGCCATATTATTTTGCACCTCCAAATTTTTTCTATAAAATTATATGTTTTGCAACATTTTGTTGCGGTGTCTCTATTTTTTCTAAAGGTGAAATGCACCCATGCTCTTGGGTCTTTAGATATCTTCAAGACATATATATAAACACAAATCGATATGTTAATACATATTTTATAAATATATATTTACAGCCGCTACCTATTTGTGTTATAAACTGTTTTATCCTTGTCTTTGTTTGTGTTTAGGGTTTTCACAGATAACTCTAATTACACCTTTTCTTTTAATTACTTTGCATTTGTCACATATTTTCTTTACTGATGGTCTTACTTTCATGTTTTTGCACCTCCTATTTTTTTACCTTTTGCTTTTTATATATTTGGGTTAATTTTTTACTTTTATTATAAATAAATTAAAAATGATAGCTTTTTATTTATTTTATTTTGCTCTCCAAGTAATACGTCCCTTTGTAAGGTCATATGGTGAAAGTTCTACTTTAACTTTGTCACCTGGTAGAATTTTTATATAATTCATTCTAAGTTTTCCTGAAATATGAGCTAATATTTGATGTCCATTTTCAAGTTCTACTTTAAAATTTGTATTTGGTAGTGATTCTACTACTGTTCCTTCTACTTCTATAACATCTTCCTTTGCCAAAATATCCCCTCCTATAAGAGCAATCTATTATTATTTATGGTTTTGTGTTTAATTATTTTGACTTAATTTTTTCTAAATCTCAGTAAATTTTCCACAATTTTTCCATTTTGATATAATAACTATTACATTATACATTATTTTTTTAGTATTGTCAATATTTCTGGTTCTTTTTCTGTAATTAAAATTGTATTTTCATAATGTGCTGCCATACTTCCATCTTCTGTTATAATTGTCCAACCATCATCTAGTTCTAAAATGTTTGGTTTTCCTTGTATTACCATTGGTTCTATTGCTAGAGTCATGCCTGGTTCAAGTCTTATTCCTCTTCCTGCTTTTCCATAGTTTGGAATTCCTGGGTCTTCGTGCATTTCTCTTCCAATTCCATGTCCTTGGAATTCTCTAACTACTGAATATCCTTGTGAATGAACATATTCACCTATTGCGTGGCATATGTCTCCTAATCTATTTCCTTTTTTTGCATATTTTATTCCTTCAAAAAATGATTGTTTTGTAACATCTATTAATCTTTGATTTTCTTTGCTTGTTTTTCCAACTACAAATGTTCTTGCAGCATCTCCATTATATCCATTTTTTAATGCAACAGTGTCTATACTTACAATGTCTCCCTCTTTTAGTTTTCTATATTTTGATGGAATTCCATGGATAACTTCGTCATTTATTGATACACATATTGATGCAGGAAATTTAGGAACTCCTTTTATTCCTGGGTCATACCCTTTTTCTGCGGGTTCTGCTCCCAATTTTCTCATAGTTTGTTCTGCAATCTCATCTAATTCTAATGTTGTTACTCCTGGTTTCATGTGTTTTTCTAATTCTTCATATACTTCTGCTACAACTTTGCCTGCTTCCCTCATTAATTCAATTTCTCTTTTTGATTTTATTGTTACCAATTTAGGTCGTCTCCTTTTTATAACATTTCACTTTACTTATAATTTTATTGACAATTTTATATTTTAATTTCTTATTTCAATTTTTTATTTTTATTTTTATTTTTTATTTTTAAATTCTGCAACTAATTCTTCTGCTACATCTTTTCCTAATTTATTAATTGTTTTGCTTACAACTTCTGTTTCTAGGTTTCCTTGTTTTTCATAATAATCTACTAATGGACTTGTTTGTTCAAAATAACCTTTTAATCTTGCTTTTACAGTTTCTTCTGTATCATCTTTTCTTGTTACTAATTCTGAACCACATTTGTCACATATTCCTTCTACCTTTGGTGGATTTAAAACTATATTATAAACTGCTTTACATTCTTGATTTGAACATACTCTTCTGTTGACAATTCTTTCTATTATTTCTTCTTCAGGTGTTGTTAAGTTTATTACTTTATCAACTTTTTTTCCTTTTTCTGCTAATATTTCGTCTAGTACTTCTGCTTGTTTTACTGTTCTTGGGAATCCGTCTAATATTATTCCTTCTTGTACATCTGGTTCGTTTAGTCTGTCTTCTACTATTTTTATTGTTACATCATCTGGTACTAATTGTCCTTTTGATATATATTGTTCAGCTAATTTTCCTAGTTCTGTTTGTTCTTTTATGTTTTTTCTGAATATGTCTCCTGTTGATACTTGTTTGATTCCAAGTTTTTCTTGCAATAGTCCGGCAACAGTTCCTTTTCCTGTTCCTGGAGCTCCTAACATAATAATAATCATTAAAATCTCTCCCATTCTATTATTGTCATCCAAAATCTTTTCAAAATTTTGTCTGCCAATTTTTTTAGATTATTTTATAATAATCTTTATAATATTTATTTTTTGATTCCTTATTAGTATGTACTAATTTGTAAAAGATATAATAAAATTAAGAACCGTCGTGGGGACCATCAATGAGAAACGAAAAATTTATTTTTCGAAATTCTCATTAGATGGGAGAGGTTTGAAAATTTTATTATACTTTTACAATTAGTACATAAAAAATATTAATCTAATAAATAAACATTATAAAAATTATTATAAAAACCATTATAGGGTGATATGCAAAAACGCATACCTCCCCACAATGCAATTTTATTCTAAGAATCCTTTATAGTGTCTCATTACTAATAATGATTCTAATTGTTGTACAGTTTCTAATGCAACACCTACAACGATTAATATAGATGTACCACCAAATGCAACATTTAGTCCTGTAAATCTTAAAAGCATTGGTAATATTGCTATTACTGCTAAGAAGAATCCACCAAACCATGTTAATGTTGATATTATTGATGTTAAGTAATCTGTTGTTGGTTTTCCTGCTCTTATTCCTGGTATAAATCCACCATTTTGTTTAATATTGTTAGATACTTCTGCTGGGTTGAATGTTGCATAAGTATAGAAAAATGTAAATGCCATGATTAATACTAAATATACTAATGCATTAGCAATACTGTACCCAATTCCTACGCTTGAAGATGATGTAGCAATTGAAAATTTGTATACTCCTGCCCAGAATCCAGTTTGAGTTGCTATATCTTTTACAAATATTTGTAATATCATTGCTGGAAATGTTAAGAATGATGAAGCAAAGATTATTGGCATAACACCAGCCATTGCTAATTTCAATGGAATGTGTGTATTTTGTGCTCCTACCATTTTTCTTCCAACTACTTTTTTAGAATATTGTACTGGTACTCTTCTTTCTGCTTGTTGTATAAATACAACACCTGCTATTAAAACTATAGCACCAATTATTAATCCAAGTGCCATCAATAATCCTGTTGTGCTAAATCCATTATCTGTAATTACTAAATTCCATAAAGTTGTTACAAAACTTGGTAATCCTGAAATAATACCAATAAAGATAATTATTGAAATTCCGTTTCCAATTCCTTTATTTGTTATTTCATCCCCTAGCCACATTAATATTGATGTTCCTGCTACTAATGAAATTACTACTAAAGCTGCTGTTGAGAAGTTTGTGTTAACAAATATTCCAGAAGATTTGTAAGAAACAAATACACCTATTGCTTCAATTAATGCTAATACTAAAGTCAATATTTTTGTGTATCTGTTTATTTTCTTTCTTCCTTCTTCTCCGCCTTCTTTAGTTAATCTTTCTAAAGATGGGATTATCATACCTAGTAATTGAATTACTATTGAGGCTGTGATGTATGGACTTATTGACATAGCAAATACAGAGAATCTTGAGAACGCTCCTCCGGAAATCATGTCAATTAATCCTGCTACACCATTATTTGAAGACATTGCTTCGTTTAATGTTATACTATTTACTCCTGGTACTGTAATATAACATCCTAATCTAAATATTACTATTAATAGTAATGTATATAATATTCTTTTTCTTACATCAGGTGTCTTTAATGCATTTTTGATTGTTTTAAACAATTAAATCACCTCAGCCTTTCCGCCTAAAGCTTCAATTTCTTCTTTTGCTTTTGCAGTAAATCTTGTAGCTTTAACATTTAATTTTTTCTCTAATTTTCCTGTTGCTAATACTACGATTCCATCATTTACTTTTCCGATTATTCCGTCAGCTAATAATGTTTCTGCTGTTACATCGCTAACAGTTGATTTGTTTAACATTGTTAATGTTACTTCTGTGTAATTTTTAGCGTGAATATTATTGAATCCTCTTTTTGGTAATCTTCTATATAATGGTGTTTGACCACCTTCGAATCCTCTTCTTACTCCGCCACCTGATCTTGCTTTTTGTCCTTTATGTCCTCTTCCTGATGTTTTTCCAAGTCCAGAACCGATTCCACGTCCTACTCTTCTTCTTGAAACTTTTTCTTCAGCTGGTTTTAATTCTCCTAACTTCATTTTGCGCTTGCACCTCCTCTTTCTTTAACAGGGTACATTTTTCCACGGGACTATACAAACTTTATATTCTTGCCCCATGTTAATGTGTTTTCCCTTTACTAAATTTCGTATTTTACTATAAAATTTCTTCTACTTTTTTACCTCTTTTTTTAGCTACTTGTTCAGCTGTTTGCATAGCTTTTAATCCTTCGATTGTAGCATAAACAACGTTTCTTGGATTGTTTGTTCCAATAACTTTTGTTCTTATGTTTTTATATCCTGCAAGTTCTAGTACAGGTCTAACGCTACCTCCAGCTATTAATCCAGTACCAACAGCAGCTGGTTTTAATAAAACTTTAGCACTACCGAATTTTCCAACAAATTCATGTGGAACTGTTGTATCAACGATTGGTACTTCAACTAAGTTTTTCTTAGCTTCTTGCATAGCTTTTTTGATTGCGTCTGGAACTTCGGCTGCTTTACCGTTTCCAACACCAATATGTCCGTTTTCATCACCAACTACAACTACAGCACTAAATCTAAAAGTTCTACCACCTTTAACAACTTTTGCAACTCTGTTTATGGCAACAACTTTTTCTTTTAATTCGCTTTTTTCTTCCATTGGTTTTTATTCCTCCTCTTTTTATTCTAGAATTTTAATCCGCCTTCTCTAGCAGCTTCTGCTAATTCTTTTACTACACCGTGATAAATGTATCCACCACGATCAAAAACTACTGTATCAATATTTTTTTCTAATGCTTTTTTAGCTATCATTGCTCCAACTTCTTTAGCAGCTTCTTTATTAGCATGTTTTGTTTTTATATCTTTATCTAATGTTGAACAACTAACTAATGTGTTTCCTGCAACATCATCTATGATTTGTACATATAAGTTTGCGTTACTTCTATATACACATAGTCTTGGTCTTTCACTTGTTCCAGATACTTTTGTTCTAACTCTTAAATGTCTTCTTGTTCTTTCCATTTTTCTATCTGTTTTCTTAACCATTTTTCAAACTCCTTTCACTCGCTTCGCTCGTTCATCGTCATCTAAAATTTTTTCAAAATTTTATCTGCCAAATCCCTTATTTAGCTCGAATTTTTATTTACCAGTTTTACCTTCCTTACGACGAATAACTTCATCAGCATATTTAATACCTTTACCTCTATATACTTCTGGTGGTCTCTTAGATCTTACAACTGCTGCTGTTTGACCTACTAATTCTTTATCAATACCTCTAACAATAATTGTATTTGCATTAGGAACATCAAAAGTAATTCCTTCTGGTGCTTCCATAATTACTGGATGAGAATATCCTAAAGTCATATTTATTCCTGTTCCTTGTTTTGCAACTCTGTAACCAACACCATTGATTTGTAATTCTTTAGTGTATTCATGTGTTACACCAATTATCATGTTATTGATTAAAGTTCTTGTTAAACCATGTAAACTTCTGTTAGCTGGTTCATCATTTTTTCTTGTTACTTTAATAACATTATCATTCATTTCTAAAGAAATATTTTTATGTACTTCTCTTTCTAATGTTCCTTTTGGTCCTTTTACAGTAATTTTGTGTCCATCTATTTTTACTTCTACACCATCAGGTACTGTTATAGGTTTATTTCCTATTCTTGACATTTTCTTTTCCTCCTTATTTTTGAATTATGTCATATAGCTTTCGCCTTTTTAATGGATATTACCATACATATGCTAGTACTTCTCCACCTACTCCTAATTGTCTTGCTTCTTTATCTGTTTTTAAACCTTGAGATGTAGAGATTATAGCTATACCTAAACCGTTTAATACTTTAGGTAATTCTTCTTTAGAAGCATAAACTCTTAATCCTGGTTTACTGATTCTTCTTAATCCATCAATTACTCTATTTCCTTTTTCGTCATATTTAAGAGTAACTCTGATGATTCCTTGATTTTCATCTTTTATTTCTTCATAAGCTTTAATATATCCTTCTTTGAATAATATTTCAGCTATTCCTGTTTTCATTTTTGATGCAGGTATATCTACTGTTTTATGTTTTGATGTATTTGCATTTCTGATTCTTGTTAACATATCTGCGATTGGATCTGTAGTATTCAACTCTTTTTCCTCCTTTTCTTTATAAAGTATTTATATAGCTTTTTATTTTTGCTCTTTAAATTTGATGAAATTGATTATATTGTGCAATATATTTCAAAAAATTGATTTAAAGTAGTAAGATGTGCATTTTTGATATTTATTACAAGACGAGGCTATACGTTTGTATGCCGAGGTTTGTAATAAATGTTAAAAATGTGCAGATTGCTGCTTTTAATCGATTTTTACCAACTAGCTTTTTTAACACCAGGAATCTCACCTTTATGTGCTAATTCTCTAAAGCAAACACGGCAAATACCATATTTTCTGATATATGCATGTGGTCTACCACATAATTTACATCTATTATATTCTCTTGTGCTGTATTTTTGTGGTCTTGCTTGTTTTATTTTCATTGATTTTTTAGCCATAGTTTTTTATTTCCTCCTTTTGACTAGTTTTTAAAAGGCATTCCCATTAATTTTAATAATTCTTTTGCTTCTTCGTCTGAATTAGCTGTTGTTACGAATATAATATCCATACCTCTTAATTTGTCTACTTTATCATATTCGATTTCTGGGAATATTAATTGTTCTTTTATACCCATTGAGTAGTTTCCTCTTCCATCAAATGAATTTCCTGAAACTCCTCTAAAATCTCTAACTCTAGGAAGTGCTACATTGAATAGTTTGTAAGCAAAATCATACATTTTGTCTGATCTTAATGTTACTTTACATCCTATGTTTGCACCTTCTCTTAATTTGAATGCAGCAATTGATTTTCTTGCTTTTGTTATTACTGGTTTTTGACCTGTAATAATGCTTAAATCGTTCATTGCGTTTTCTAATGATTTAGGATTTTCTTTTGTATCTCCTAAACCTATGTTTATAACTATTTTATCAAGTTTTGGAACTTGCATAACTGATTTATAATTGAATTTTTTCATTAATGCTGGAACTACTTCTTTTTCATATTGTTCTCTTAATTTTTCCATTATGTATTAGTCCTCCTTTCACTCACTATTATTTTAATTTTGCACCGCATTTTTTACAAACACGAACTTTTACACCTTTTTCTTCGCTATATCCAACTTTTGTAGTTTTTCCACATTTAGGGCATACTACGTTTGCTTTTGCACTTGGTATAGCAACTTCAACTGATATTATTCCGCCTTCTTCTCCTTGTTTTCTTGGTTTAACATGTTTTTTTCTGATGTTAGCACCTTTAACAACGATTTTGTCAGCTTTTGGTATTACTTCTAGTACTTCTCCTGTTTTTCCTTTATCATTTCCTGATAAGATTTGAACAGTATCTCCTTTTTTAATTCTCATTAGAGATTGCCTCCCTTCTTAAATTTTCTGATATTTACAAATTAAAGAACTTCTGGAGCTAAAGATAATATTTTCATATAATCTTTTTCTCTTAATTCTCTTGCAACTGGTCCAAATATACGAGTTCCTTTTGGTGTTCCGTCATCTTTTATAATTACAGCTGCGTTTTCATCAAATTTTATATATGATCCGTCTTGTCTTCTTAATCCTTTTTTAGATCTAACAATAACTGCTTTTACAACATCACCTTTTTTTACAACGCCACCTGGTGTTGCTGTTTTAACTGAAGCAACTATAACATCACCAATGTTTGATGTTTTTCTATAAGATCCACCTAAACATCTAATACACATAATTTCTTTTGCACCTGTGTTATCAGCTACTTTTAAAATTGTTTGTTGTTGTATCATTTTGGTATTCTCCCTTCATTTTTTGTTTTAAAATAAATCAAAAGTTATAAGATGTGCATTTTTGATATTTATTACAAGGCGAGGCTATACGTTTGTATGCCGAGATTTGTAATAAATGTTAAAAATGTGCAGATTGTGACTTTTCATTTATTTTATTATTGCTTTTTCAACTACTCTAACTACTCTCCATCTCTTATCTTTAGAAAGTGGTCTTGTTTCCATAACTTCAACTTTGTCACCTTCATGGCATTCGTTGTTTTCGTCATGTGCTTTTAATTTATATGTTCTTTTAACTGTTTTTCCATATACGTCATGTCTAACACTTGTTTCAACTGCTACAACAACTGTTTTATCCATTTTGTCAGATACAACAGTTCCTGTCATTGTTTTACGAAGATTTCTTTCTTCCATGTATGAATCCTCCTTTTTTTGTTATTTATGCTTTAGCTTCTGCTATTTTTCTTTCTGTTAATACAGTATTTATTTTAGCTATATCTTTTTTAACTTCTTTAATTTTCATTGGATTATCTAATCCGTTTGTAGCTAAACTAAATTTTAATTTAAATAATTCTGTTTTTAGTTCACCTAATTCTTTTTCTAAATCTGGTGAAGACATTTCTCTTATTTTACTAATCTTCATCATTTCCACCTACCTTTTCAGATTCTCTAGCAACGAATTTTGTTTTATTAGGTAGTTTATTCATTGCAAGTCTTAAGGCTTCTCTAGCTGTTTCTTCTGGTACACCAGCGATTTCAAACATTACTCTTCCTGGTTTTACTACAGCTACCCAATATTCTGGAGCACCTTTACCTTTACCCATACGAGTACCGATTGGTTTAGATGTTATTGGTTTGTCTGGGAATATTTTAATCCAAACTTTTCCACCTCTTTTTATATAACGAGTCATAGCAATTCTGGCTGCTTCGATTTGATTACTTGTAATTAAACCTGCTGTTACAGCTTGTATTCCGTATTCTCCGTCTGTAACTCTATTTCCTCTTGTTGCTTTTCCTCTCATTCTACCTTTTTGTACTTTTCTATGTTTTGTTCTTTTTGGCATTAATGGCATTATTGGTCTCCTCCTTCCATTTTCTTAGTAGGAAGAACTTCTCCTTTATATATCCAAACTTTTACACCGATTTTTCCATATGTTGTATCTGCTTCTGCAAATCCATAATCTATATCAGCTCTTAAAGTTTGAAGTGGAATGTTTCCTTCTTTATAGAATTCAGTTCTAGCCATGTCTGCTCCACCTAATCTTCCTGATACTGAAGTTTTGATTCCTAAAGCACCGGCTTTAAGTGATTTTTGCATACATTGTTTCATAGCTCTTCTGAATGAAATTCTTCTTTCTAATTGTCCTGCAATATTTTCTGCAACTAATTGTGCATCTGTATCGATGTTTTTAACTTCAACGATATTTAAGTTAACATCTTTTCCTATTAATTTGCTAACTTCTGCTTTTAATGCTTCTACACCAGCTCCACCTTTACCAATTATAATTCCTGGTTTAGCTGTGTATAAATTAATTTTTACCATTTTTGCTGTTCTTTCGATTTCTATTTTAGAAATTCCAGCTGTATATAATTTTTTCTTTAAAAATTTACGTATTTTTTGGTCTTCTACTAAATAATTTGCAAAATCTTTTGAATCTGCATACCATTTAGAGTTCCAATCTTTTATTATACCAACTCTCGCACCTGTTGGATGTACTTTTTGACCCATGGTTAAATTAAGCCTCCTTTTCTTTTAATACTATTGTTATATGACTTGTTCTTTTTCTAATTCTTACTGCTGAACCTTTTGCAGCTGGTCTTATTCTCTTTAATGTTGGACCTTGGTTTGCAAATATTTCAGCAACATATAAGTTTTCATGTTTCATATCATGATTATTTTCAGCGTTTGCAATTGCTGATTTTAATAATTTTTCTAATACTTCTGATGATGCTTTTGGTGTGAATTTCATTATTGCTAATGCTTCATCAACATCTTTTCCTCTTATTAAATCTGCAACTATTTTAACTTTTCTAGATGAAATTCTTGCAAATTTAAGTGTTGCTTTTGCTTCTTTTACTAGTGTTTCTTCCACTTTTCTTACCTCCTTTTTTTATTAGGTGGGTACACCTTTATTTATATCGTAATTCTTATTTTTTTACTGTTGTTTTTTTGTCTCCAGCGTGTCCTTTAAATGTTCTTGTTGGAGCAAATTCACCTAATTTATGACCGATCATTTCTTCAGCTATATATACTGGAACGTGTTTTCTTCCATCATGTACAGCTATTGTATGACCAACCATTTGTGGATATATTGTTGAAGCTCTTGACCATGTTTTTAGAACTTCTTTACTTCCTGTTTCGTTCATTGCTTCTATTCTTTTTAATAGTTTTTCTTGAACGAATGGTTTTTTCTTGCTTGATCTAGACATATACCATGTTCTCCCTTCATATTGCTAATTGCCATCCGAAAATTATTAAAAATTTTCGGGTAACAAATTGCTATTTTATATTTTAAAATCTTATTTTCTTCTCTTAACAATAAATTTGTTTGTAGATTTCTTTTTGTTTCTTGTTTTGTATCCAAGAGCTGGTTTACCCCAAGGTGTCATTGGTCCAGCGTGTCCTACTGGAGCTTTACCTTCACCACCACCATGTGGGTGATCTACTGGGTTCATTACAGAACCTCTAACTTCTGGTCTCCATCCCATGTGACGTTTTCTTCCGGCTTTACCGATTTTAACGTTTTCATGATCTGCATTTCCTATAACTCCTATAGTTGCTCTACATTTAGCTAAAACTTTTCTCATTTCTCCTGATGGTAATCTTAATGTTGCATATTTTCCTTCTTTAGCCATTAATTGAGCACTTTGTCCAGCTGTTCTTACTAATTTTCCACCTTGTCCTGGATTTAATTCGATATTGTGGATTAATGTACCTACTGGAATGCTGTCGATTGGCATGCAATTTCCAACTTTAATATCAGCTGTTTCTCCTGATATTACTTTGTCTCCATCTGTTAATCCTTGTGGTGCTAATATGTAAGCTTTTTCTCCATCTTCATATTGGATTAATGCTATATTTGCACTTCTGTTTGGATCGTATTCTATACCGATAACTGTTGCTTCCATGTTATCTTTTCTTCTTTTAAAATCTATTATTCTATATTTTTGTCTGTTTCCTCCACCTTGATGTCTTACTGTTATTCTACCATAACTGTTTCTTCCAGCTTTTTCTTTCTTTTTTGCAAGTAAAGATTTTTCTGGTGTTTTCTTTGTTATTTCTGCAAAGTCTGAAACTGTCATGTTTCTTCTTGATGGTGTGTATGCATTAAAGTGTTTCATTCCCATTTTTTCTTTTCCTTTCTCGAATTTATGAAAAACTTCGTCTTACGTTGTCAAACTTCACAAATATTTCTTCGATATACTTGTGTATTATCTCATCAATATTTGTTCGTTTTCCTAGTAATACTCGTTTTTGCTAAATTCTCTGTTCTACTTATTTACGGATATTTTTCCTGCTCCGCATAACAGATATTTTTTATTCTCCGGGTTCTTTCCCGATATTTTTTTCAATTTTCTTTTTTTCTCTGGCTTTTAAATTTTCTAAAAATTCATCTGCTAAGTCAGCCATTGTTATTTTAGGCATTTCATACCTTAAACTATCTTTAAAGTTTTTACCTTCATAACCTTTATTTCCAATCATAATTAAGCTCCCATAAATTCATCTATAGAATCTTTGAATTTCTTAGTAGCCTTAGTTGCCTTACCACCTTTAGCTAAGTAAGATACTTCTGCTGGATTTGTTTCTATAGTAACTATAGCTTTTTTCCAATCTGAAGTTTTACCTGTATGGTATCCAACTCTTTTTGTTTTTCCTTTAACTGTCATTGTATTTACTTTTAATACTTTAACTTCAAAAAGTTTTTCAACAGCTTTTGCTATTTCAACTTTTGTAGCTTTTTTGTTAACTTTGAATGTGTATTTTCCTTGTTGTAATTCATCATTACTTTTTTCAGTAACAACTGGTGCAATTATAATTTCTTCTGGTTTCATTATGCGTACACCTCCTCAATTTTCTTAACAGTTTCTAGAGGTAAAACTAGGTTGTTGTATTTTAATAAATCAAATACATTGATATTGTTTAAAGTTATTGTTTTAACTCCTTCAATATTTCTAGCTGACATTAATACATTTTTGTTGTTCTCTGGAAGAACGATTAATGTTTTTCCTTCAACTTTTAAGTCTGCTAATGCTTTTACCATTGTTTTTGTTTTGATTTCTGCTAATTCTAATTTATCAACAACTGTTAATTCTTTTTCTAATACTTTTGAACTTAATAAAGATTTAATTGCTAATCTTCTTTCTTTTTTGTTAACAGTATATTTGTATGAACGAGGTTTTGGACCTAAAGCTATACCACCTTTTACCCATTGTGGAGCTCTGATACTTCCTTGTCTTGCTCTACCTGTTCCTTTTTGTCTCCATGGTTTTCTACCACCACCACGAACTTCTGCTCTTGTTTTAGTACTTTGTGTACCTTGTCTTTGATTAGCTAAGTAGTTAACTAGTACGCTATGTACTATTGTTTCATTTGGTTCAATTCCAAATATAGCTTCAGCTAATTCAACATCACTTACTTTTTTACCTTTTATATCATATACATCTACTTTTGGCATTTCGTATTTCCTCCTTCCTTCTATTTAGTAGCCTTTACAGCTGATTTTATTTTTAAGATAGATCCTTTTGCTCCTGGAACACTACCTTTTAATAAGATAACATTTTTATCCATATCTACTCTTACAACATCTAAGTTTTGTATTGTAATTGTAACTCTTCCCATATGTCCTGGAAGTTTTTTACCTTTAAACACTCTACCTGGTGTTGATGTAGATCCCATTGAACCTGGTCTTCTGTGGTACATAGAACCATGTCCCATAGGTCCTCTGTGTTGTCCATGTCTTTTGATAACACCTTGGAATCCTTTTCCTTTAGATATTCCTTGAACATCTACTTTTTCTCCAGCTTCGAATACATCTGCTTTAACTTCGTCTCCAACTTTAACACCTTCAACTGATTCTAATCTGAATTCTCTTAAGTGTTTTTTTGCTTCAAGACCTGCTTTTGCAAAATGTCCTTTTTCTGGTTTGTTAATATGTTTGTCTTTTACTTCACCGAATCCTAATTGTACTGCATCGTATCCATCAGTTTCAACTGTTTTTACTTGTGCTACTGTACATGGTCCAGCTTCTATAACTGTTACTGGAATTACATTTCCTTTTTCATCAAAGATTTGTGTCATTCCAACTTTTCTTCCGATTATTCCTTTTTTCATTTTTCTCTCCTTACTATTGGCTGATACTTGTATTTGCACATTGTTTTATGTGTAATATCAGCTTGGTTTTAGATTTTTAGTTTGTAAACTTGCTTTGCTAGTTTATTTACAACGTTTATTTCATTTCATTATTATAATGTTTTTCGTTAGCATTATAATTTGATTTCGATATCAACACCTGCTGGTAATTCTAATTTCATTAGAGTATCAACTGTTTTTTGTGTTGGGTAAAGAATATCAATAACTCTTTTATGTGTTCTCATTTCAAATTGTTCTCTTGAATCTTTGTATTTGTGTGGAGAACGTAAGATTGTTACTACTTCTTTTTGTGTTGGTAGTGGAATAGGACCTGAAACTTTTGCTCCTGTTTTTTTAGCTGTTTCTACTATCTTCTCAGCAGACTGATCTAAAACTACATGGTCATAAGCTTTTAATCTTATTCTGATTTTTTCACTTGTTACAACTGTTGTGTTTGCCATTGTAATTTTCCCTCCTTATATAAATTTTATTTTGTGGGTTTCCCCTGTTGGCAGTTACGATTTCTGCCTAAATTACCTTGGCAAGTTAAAACGTACTCTGGTGTTTTCAAAGCACCCATTTTTAAAACCCAAAATATGCATGATAATTCTGGGATAAGTACTATTTTTAAAAACTTACCGCCTGGTCTTTGCCATGACATACTCCGCCGAAGTTCCCTCCATCCTTGTTTTATGTAAGGATGTAGCCACATTCGGTTTCTTCGCTTAATTCATGCTTTTATATTATACAATGCTTTTGGCTTTGTGTCAACAGTTTTTGGAAATATTTTTAAATTCATCCAATGTTTTAAACTCATATCCCATATTTTTTATTTCATTAATAATATCTCCTAATATGTTAGTGTTAGTTTTTGAATTTCCATGTAGAAGCATTACTTCTCCATTATGAACATTATCTATAATTTTCTTTTTAGCACTATTTTCTTCTGGTTGTTTATTTTCATTCCAATCTTCATATGCAAATGACCACATTACAGTTTTATATCCTAACGAATTTGTAACACTGATACTTTTCTCACTAAACTCCCCCATTGGCGGTCTTATATATTTCATTTCATATCCAAACTGATTATAAATTGATTTATGCAAATCCATAACTTCTGAATTTATTTGTTTCTCAGTAAGTGTTGGCATGCTTTTATGATTTACTGTATGATTTCCAACAATATGTCCCTCATCAATCATTTGTTTTACTAATTCTGGTTGAGTATTTAGGTAATGTGCTGTAATAAAAAAAGCTGCTTTTACGTTTGTCTCTTTTAATGTTGATAAAATTTGCTTAGTATATCCCGCTTCATATCCTTCATCAAATGTTAGATATACATATTTGTCATTACTATTTCCCATTGCAATACCATTATTTTTCTCTATAATTTCTTTATTCATCTTTCCTAAATCCGGTTGCTTATGATTATCATTTCTTTTTATTCCCCACCCTATTTTTTTTGTGCTAAGGCTTTGAGCACTTGTTTCTACAGTTTTTACATTACTTTTTTCTTCTATTATAAATGCTAAACAAGTAATTAAAATTATTAATATTGTTATTATAGAAATTTTTTTCAAATTAATCATCTCCCTTATTTAAATTTATGTCTTCTTTTGTTTTTTATTCCTTTTATTAGTATATTAAATTTTTGAATTATTTTAGCATATGTTGTCTACTTTTAATACTTATTGTTCAACATTAAAACACTATTGATATTAATATTTTTACCAATTGGATAAATTTGTAAATTTTCTATTGACATTGTTTGATTTTTAGATTATATTGTTATTGTTGCTGGAAAATAAAGGAAATTTTATTTTTTTGTCGATTACTTTCTTTCTGGCAAATTTATTTTAAAGGGGGATTGTAAAATGCTTAATTTCGCTATTTGTGATGACAATGTAAATATTTTAGATAAATTTTCAAAAATTTTAGAAAATATTTTTGTAAAACATGGCTATGATGCTAAAGTTGGAATATCAACAAATGATGTTAATGAATTATTGGATTATATTGATGATAATAAAACTGATGTGTTAATTTTAGATATAAATTTAAAGGCTGATAAAAGTGGTTTAGAAGTTGCTTCGAAGGTTAGAGAAAGTAATAAAGATACATATTTTATTTTTACTACTGCTCATTTAGAGTATGCTATGATGGCGTATAAGTTTAAAACTTTTGATTATCTTGCTAAACCTGTTACTGCAGATAGATTAGAAGAGACTATTGTTCGTTTGTTTGACGATATTAATGGATTGCCAAAAAGATATCTTAAACTTGATAATAAAAAGACTATAATTGATCAGGGCGAGATTTTGTATATTAAACGTGATGGTATGAAGTTGATTTTTCATACTAAGAGTCGTGATTATGAAACATATAGTTCTTTTAATAAAATTATGGTTTTGTTGCCTTCTAATTTTGTTAGGGCTCATAAATCTTTTATTGTTAATATTGATAATATAGCTAATCTTGATTCTATTGGTAATATTGTGTATTTTGATAATGGTTCTACTTGTGAGATTGGACCTAAATTTAAAAAGAGTTTGATTGAGGAGGTTAATAATAATGAACGTTCTAAATAATATTTGGTTGGCGTTGAGTACGCCGAATGAAACTTTAATAAGTGTATTTTCTATACCATTTATATTTTTAATTGAAATGCCCTTATCTTTTTATTTAATTTGTAATCTTTTAAATATACAATATACAAAAAAGGTAAAATATATTTATATTATTTCAACCGCTATTATAGCTGTATTTGCTAATTATTGTATAAGTTGGCCATATAATATTTTATTTAATTATGCAACTGCATTTATAGTTTTATATTTTGTAATGAAACTTGGTTTTACAAAATCCACTATTGCTACTTTATTTCCAAGTATAGTATTTAATTTAGTTGGAAGTTTACTCGCTAATCCTTATTTAGATTTACTGCATATAACTTATGAACAAAATAATACTATTTTTATTTATAGAGTTCCTTTTAATTTATTAATGTATTTGGTTGTTTTTATTTTAATACTTATTTTTAAATATAGAAAAGTTACATTAAATATTCTTGAGGATTTTGATAAAAAGACTAAATCTATAATAACAATCAATTTTGTATTTGGCTTTATAACTATATTTTTACAAGGAATATTAAGTTCAAAATATATTGATATATTACCTATTGAATTTACATTTTTTAATTTCATTTTTCTACTTGCATATTTCGGTTTAAGTTTTTACAGTTTAGCTAAAATAATGAATTTGGTTACAACAACTAAAAAGTTAGAAAGCGCAGAAGAATATAATAAAACATTACACATTTTGCATGATAGTGTTAGGGGTTTTAAACATGATTTTGATAATATTGTAACAACAATTGGTGGTTATATAAAAACAAATGATATGGATGGTCTAAAAAGTTATTATTCTCAACTTGAAGAAGATTGTACAAAGGTAAATAATTTATATGTTTTAGACCCAGATATTATAAATAATCCAGGAGTATATAACTTAATTACTGCAAAATATAATGAAGCTTTAGAAAAAGGAATAAAAGTAAATCTTACTGTATTATTAGATTTAAATGATTTACATATGAAAATATATGAATTTGCAAGAATCTTAGGTATTTTATTAGATAATGCTATTGAAGCCGCATCTGAATGTGATGAAAAAATTTTAAATATAGTATTTAGAAATGAATCTAAAAATAATAGAAATATAATATTAATAGAAAATACTTATAAAGATAAAGATGTAGATATTGAACAAATATTTAATAAAGGTGTTTCTGGTAAACAAAACCATACAGGTCTTGGACTATGGGAAATAAGGCAAATATTAAAGAAAAATAATAATGTTAATTTGTATACTAACAAAAACGAAAAATATTTCTCACAACAATTAGAAATTTATTATTAAAATGATAGATTAATTCTATCATTTTTTATTATGTATTAGGAAAGTTTCATAACTTTCCTAATACATAATAAAAGAACAGTTGCCTGTTCTTTCTAATGGATTGTATACTAACATTGAGTATATTGTGTATCCTAAATATAAGTATTGTCGAACTACTTATATTTAAGCTAAATAACTAATCTTTTTTTACTAAACTAGCTGGCATTTTTGGTTGATGAAATATTGACCATACATAGCAAGCTGTGTTAGTAGATTTTGCATATTTTTCTGCAACTTTTGCTAATAATTTTAACATAAAGGTTTCCTCCTTTGTTTAAAAAAATATATATAATATAAAAATACTACCGGTATGTATTTTAATATTAACTAAGTAATTTAAGCATTTTCATAAACTTCATATCCATATTTATTTTTGGTAAGTTTATATGCTACTCTTGTAATCATACATGTTTGGGTAAAATATCCAAATATTATCATATTTGATATTAACTCATTTTTTATAATTGTTGCTATTGCTAGTCCAACAATCAAACACACATATGACATAATTTGTTTTTGTTTTCTTATCTTTTTGCTTAAAATTGGTACCTCTTCGGTATCTGCTGGAGCATAAAGTTTTATCATTATAATCCCAAATATTGCAACACATGCTATAAATACATATTTTGTAATATCATTTAACATTATGCTTTTTGATAAAAATGCTACTCCACAATAAAATGTTGTTGTCGTTATTATGCATCCTATATGAGTGTGTAAATGGAATCCTCCGGAAAACATTCTATATGGCATAATTATTAAAAATGTAATTAAACTTAATTTTAATAGTCCTAATGCATATGCGATAAGAAGCATTATAAAAAATTTTGGTACTTCTCCTATTAATATTTGAAGTCCGTAGTTTATTACTTCTGCCCTTTCATCATCAACATCTGGCATTTCTTTCCTAATTTTGTTGGTTAGAAATTCTGTAATTTTGTCTATCATTTTTCTCACCACTCTTTTTCTTAAGTTTTCTATAGTTTATCATGTAATTTTAAAAATGGTTTAATTCGTTTATAAAAAGTATATTTTTATTTATATTATTTTAATTTTTTTATTTTATAAAATATTTTGCTAGTTTTATAAAATAAAAACATATTTGAATCCTTTAATTTTATTAAAATAAAAAAACTACTAAAGGACCATATTAATCCCTTAATAGTTTTTATAAATTATGTATATCTTTTAAAATGCACCACGTTCCAACTGTATCTGGCAAGTCTGTAAATGTCATCTTCTCTTTACTTATCGGATGCTCAATTGTCAATTTATATGCCCATAATGCTATTTGCTTACCCTGGCCCCTTGTTCCATATTTTTGGTCTCCAAAAATACTATGTCCAAAATTTGATAACTGAACTCTTATTTGATGATGTCTACCTGTGTGTAAATTAATTTTTAATAAACTCAAATTTTTAACTTCATTATATGTTATTACTTCGTAATCCAACTTTGCAAGTTTTGCATTTTTCTTATCTTTGCTAACAACTTTACTCATATTATTTCTTTCATCTTTATATAAGTAGTTTTCTAAAGTACCGCTTCTTGTGGTTATTTTTCCATCAACAACTGCTAAATATTCTTTTTTAAATATTTTCTCTCTTACTTGGTTACTTAATCTACTTGCCGCTTTAGATGTTTTTGCAAAAATCATAATCCCCCCAACAGGTCTGTCAAGCCTATGTACAAGTCCTAAATATACGTTTCCAGGCTTGTTATATTTTTCTTTTATATATTGTTTTACAAGTGTAAGCATATCTATATCGCCTGTTTTGTCAGATTGTGATGGAATATTTGGGGTCTTTTCTACTACTATAATATGATTGTCCTCATAAATTACTTTTAAATTTTGCATATCTCTCTCCTTTTTCAAACACAAATTATTAATTTGAAAAAGAATTAAATTTTGTCAAGAAAAATTTTATTTAAAAGGCAAGGGCGCATACATATGTATGTAACCGCGTTTTAAATGAAATTTGACACAGCCAAAATTGTAATTATTTTTCAAATTTCCCATCTACCATAGATTCCACATGGCAATACCAAGCTTGAATTTTCCATTGGAATTCCTATTTCTCCTGACTCCAATTTACCCTTATATTTTTTTGCAACTGTCAAATTCAAAATATCTTCCAAAACTTTACTAGAAATTCCTGTTGTATATGAATTTATCAAGAAAAATAATGGGTTATCTGATAATACATTTGTACACAATTCTACTAAATCATATATATTATTTTCAAACTGCCAAACTTCGCCTTTTGCTCCCCTACCATATGAAGGTGGGTCCATTATTACTGCATCATATTTGTTGCCTCTTCTTATTTCTCTGTTCACAAATTTAACAACATCATCAACAATAAATCTAACTGGTTTGTCTTTTAATCCAGATGATTCAATATTTTCTTTTGCCCATGTTGTCATTCCTTTTGAACTGTCAACATGACATACTGATGCGCCTGCTGAAGCACATGCTACTGTTGCCCCTCCTGTGTATGCAAATAAGTTTAATACTTTTATTTCTCTTTTTTCTGATTTAATTTTGTTTATCATCCAGTCCCAGTTGACTGCTTGCTCTGGAAATAGTCCTGTATGTTTAAAACCCATTGGTTTGATGTTAAATGTTAAATTTTTATATTTTATTTGCCATTGTTTTGGCATCTTTTTGTTAAATTCCCAAGAGCCTCCTCCAGAACTACTTCTGTGATATGTTGCGTTTATTTCTTTCCATTTTTTTGGAAAGCTTTTGTCTTTCCATATTATTTGTGGGTCTGGTCTTGATAATATTACATCTCCCCATTTTTCTAGTTTTTGGCCATCTGCCATGTCTATTATTTTATAATCTTTCCATTCGTTTGCTAATTTCATATTTTTTGTATAGTAATTACTACTATTCCTCCTTTTTCTAGAATAGTTATATTTTACCATACTTTTTTATTTTTTTAAAGGATATTTTTAATATTTTTAAGAACCGTAAATTTTAACAGTTACTATTCACGACTCATAAAATTGTTATTTATATTCTTTAAATATTTTCTAAAATTTTCATAAAACTAAATATCAAATAAAAATTAATGCCTAAAAAAATAAAAAGGCTTAGTAATATGCTCGAAAAAAATTTATGTTTTTTTACGAACTTCCATAATCCAATTGCAGACTTTTTCTTTGGAATTTCAAGCCTGTCCAATTTTTCATTATATTTCACATTAAAAATATCTCCCATAAAAATCCCCCTATATAAAACTTTTTAATATATATATTCAAAAAAAAATAAAATATTCCAATTTTTCAAAAATTCATTGTTAAAATTAACAAACAATGATATAATTTTTTTGTTACTATAAACACTGTATTTAAAAGGAGGCAATATGAAAAAAAGGATTTTTATTTTTATAATCTTTGCCTTATTAATATCCTTTATATTAAGGGTATTAGCGCGAATAAATAGAGTTAGAATTTCTGGCAATATTATTTTCACGCGACCAAACGGTTCACATGTAAATGCACGAACCATTTTAAAAAAACCTGGGCAGTAATGCCCACGTTTTCCATTTTTTTAAGAAAGGTTGATTAGATATGTTAAAAAACAAAGAAAATTTGAAAAAAATTTTGGTAATTTTGTTAATTACAATAATGTCTGGAATAATTTTTTACTTCCAAACACAAAAATCTGGTTTACATGAGGATGAAGGCTATACCCTATGTTCATCTGTAAATCCTAAAAATGGTGTAATGGATGCTTATGATAGTGGTAACACAAACCCTGTATGGAGAAGCCATGAATATGTAAAAAGTGCTTTGTCACTTGCTCCTGGTAATATATTAAATTTTAAAGCACTATTTATGAATCAAGCATATGACAATCATCCACCATTTTTCTATACTTTAGTTCATTTTGCAACTTTATTTTTTGGTGGAAATTTCTCACTTTACTCTGCCTTTATTGTAAATATAATTGCTTTTATTTGTAGTTGTGTAATACTTATTAAAATTTTGAAACTTTTGAAAAAGGACAATTTAGTTTTTCCAGCATTAATATTATATGGTTTATCAATGGGAACTATTTCAATGGTTTTATTCCAAAGAATGTATATGTTATTAACCACTTTTATTTTACTTTATTTTTATTTAAGTTTAAAATTGTATAAAAATAATTTTATTATGGATAAAAAATTTACAGTTCAACTTGGAGTTGCTACAGTATTAGGATTTTTAACACAATACTTTTTTGCAATTTATGCATTTTTCATATTTGCTATAATGTTAATTGAAATGTTTAGGACTAAAACTGATAAAAAGGTGATTTCAAAATATGTCGTTTCTCATGTTGTATATGGTGCACTAGGAATTCTATTATTTGTGCCTTGCTTAAAGCATTTATTCTTTTCAGATAGAGGTTTAACAAACTTAGAAAATTCTGGATATTTTGCACATATTTTTGATTATTTAAAACATCTTGCATATGCTTTTAGTATTAATAATTCTAACACTGCATTAATGGTTAGTATATTAATTTTATTTGCTATTGCAACAATTGCTTTGTGTATAAAAAGTAAAGAAAAATTTGTTGTTTTAATTACAATTGTGCCTAGTATTTTTTACTATTTTATTGCAGTTAAAATGACATCTTTCCAGGAATTAAGATATATAATGCCTGTTATTCCTTTTATTGTACTAACATTTTTCTTTATATTAAATGAATTTATTACATTTAAATGTAATTATGCTTTATTTACTGTAATTTCAATTGTGTTAGTTTCAATTGGTTTGGCATTTTCTGAGCCTAGATTTTTGTATAAAAATTACAAAGATATTTTGAATATTGCTGAAGAAAATAAGGATAAATCTTTTGTGTATGTTTATGATAATTTCTTTAATCATATGCAAAGTGTTCCTGAAATGATGGTTTATAATAGAACTTTGATTATTAATGTTAATAATAATGATGAACTTCATTGTGTTATTGATGATGAGAGTTTGAATGGTGAAGATTCTTATGTATTGTCTATAAAGGCATATATGGATAATGATGCTATTTTGGATAGAATTAAAGATGAGTCTAATTTTAAAAATGTTTCTGTACTTTATAAGGCTCCTGATGGTCTTGATGCTAATCTTGCTAAAGATAATTTGTATTTAATTTCAAAATAATTTTTCGGGATTAAAGGTGTATCTCCTAAAATCCCGAATTCTTTTAATAAGAAAAATTATCATATATTAATATTTTCAGAAAAAATGCTTCTTCGGGTCTTCCATAGGGACTTTTTCTTTAAATATTAATATATGATAATCTTGTATATAAAAAAACGGGATTTTGAGCAGTGGCCCCTAATCCCTATTTTTTATTTGTTCTACTATTTTTTCTGTTATACCTTTTACTTCCATTAATTCTTCTTTAGAAGCCTGCTTTATTTTTTCAACACTCCCAAACTTTTTAAGCAACTCTCTTTTCTTAACTTCACCTATTCCCTCAATATCATCTAACTCTGATTTAGTAATCGCTTTAGCACGCAATTTTCTGTGATATGTAATTGCTGTATCATGCACTGTGTCTTGGAATCTAGTTATTAAATTCATAAGATTTTCCGAAATTGGTATTTCATTTCTATTTTCATCTATCAATGCTCTTGTTTGATGCTTGTCATTTTTGACCATACCAAATATTTTTATATCAAGATTTTCATATTTGTTTATAGCATTTCTAATTGCTCTAATTTGTGTTATACCACCATCTGCAAATATTGCGTCTGGCAGTTTTCCAAAGCCTTTATCTTCGTGGTCTATTGAATGTGCTAATCTTCTTGTTACAACCTCTTCCATACATTTAGGGTCATCTTGTGTTAAAACTGTTTTTATTTTAAATCTCCTTGATAAGTTTTTCTTAATAACTCCATCTTGCATTACACACATTCCTGCAACCATGAATTCTCCTGATATATTTGATATATCATATGTTTCGATTTTTCGTGGTAATTTGTCCATTTTAAGTGCATCTTTTAGTTCCATTAATATTTCTGATTTGTCTTTTTCTTTGTTTTCTAATGTAACTTTTGCGTTATTTTCTGCCATCTCTACAAATCTTAGTTTTTCTCCTTTTTTAGGGCTTTTTAATTCCACTTTTTTTCCTAATATTGTGGATAACCATTGCTCTATTACATCTTTTTCAGGCAATTCTTCTCTCAGCATTATTTTGCTTGGTATATTTGGATTTTCTAAATAATATTGTTTTATAAATCCTGATAAAATTTCACTATCTTCCATATCTTTTAATTCTGGGAAAAAGTAATGTTCTCTTCCTATCATTTTACTTCCACGCACAAAGAATATTTCTATACATACTTCTAGTTCTGATTTGTATAGTCCTATAACATCTATGTTGTTTTCTGAAATATTTGATACTTTTTGTTTTGATGACGCTCTTTCTATTGCCAATTTTCTATCTCTTAGTTCTGCTGCTTTTTCAAAATCTAGTTTTGCTGATGCTTCTTGCATTTGCTTGTCCAGTTCTTTTAAAATTTTATCTGTTTTTCCTTCTAGCAAATCAATTATTTCATCAATTTGTTTTTTGTATTCTTCTGGTGTTACATATCCCATACATGGCGCTAGACATCTTTTTATGTGATAATTTAGACAAGGTCTTGTTCTACCTTGATAATTTCTACATTGACGTATTTTATATTTTTGTTTTATAAAATCTATCATTTCCTTTGCAGCACCTGGATTTGCATATGGTCCAAAATATTTTGCTCCGTCATTTATAAGTCTTCTTGTTAAAACTACAGTTGGATAATCTGATTTTACATCTATTTTGATATACGGATATGTTTTGTCATCTTTTAATAAAACATTGAATTTGGGTCTGTTTTTCTTAATTAAGTTGCATTCCAAAATTAATGCTTCTGCTTCGTTGTCAACAACTATGTATTCAAAGTGGTCTATTAAACTTACCATTTTTTTGATTCTTTCGGTCTTATTTGTTTTTCTAAAATATGACCTTACTCTGTTCTTTAATGAAACTGCTTTTCCTACATATATTATATTGTCATCTTTGTCGTGCATTACATATACTCCAGGTTTTCCTGGTAATTTTTTTAATTCTTCTTCTATGTTAAACATTTTAATTCCTTCTTTATTTTTTCTATATTTATTATACATTATAAGTTAGTATTAAATCAAGATTATTTTTTGTAAAGTACTTGCACAAATTTTTCTTTTGATGTAATATAATAAAGTAAAATTGAAAGATGCATAAAAAATCAAAAAGAAAGGAGTTATTTTTCAAGCGCCAGGACCACTATTTTCAGGAGGTTGACGAGGTCTAGAGTTATCGAAATATTCGGCGGATGCTCTAGTGGCTTTTACTTAAGGTCATCAGTATTAATTAAAAACTAATAGTAATATTAGAACAGAAGTTAATATTTTAAGTTTGCATACTTTCAATTCCATAAATTTTAAAAATATTGATTCAGATGTTTTAACTCTATCAATTTTATTTTGATGTGTTAATATATCAAATTAATTTTTAAAAATTTTCAATATATATTTAGGAGGATTTAAATTATGTGTGGAATTGTAGGTTACATAGGAACAAAAAAAGCATGCCCTATTCTTTTAGCAGGGCTAACAAGATTGGAATACAGAGGATATGACTCTGCTGGTATTTCAACAATTGAAAAAGATGGATTATCAATAATGAAAGATAAAGGAAGAGTTAAAAACTTATCAAATTTAGATGGAATTGATAAATTAGAAGGAACTATTGGTATTGCTCATACAAGATGGGCAACACACGGAAAGCCATCAAAGGAGAACTCTCACCCTCACCAAGATAATTCAAAAACATTTAGTGTAGTTCATAATGGAATTATTGAAAATTACAATGAATTAAGAAAATTTTTAACAGAAAAAGGATATACATTCTATTCTCAAACAGATACAGAAGTTATCCCTAACTTAATACATTATTATTTTACAAAAGATACAGAAAATGATGATTTAAAATTTTTAAGAGCGGTAAAAAATGCTTGTTTAGATTTAAAAGGAAGTTTTGCACTTGAAGTTATTTCAAGTCTTTACCCAGATAATATGATAGTTGTAAGACAAGATAGCCCATTAGTTATAGGAACTTGTGAAGATGAAAAATATTTATCTTCAGATATACCAGCTATACTTTCTTACACAAAAGATTTTTATCTTTTAAATGATTTAGAATTTGTTGTTTTAACAAAAGATTCTGCAAAATTTTATGATAAAGATTTAAATAAAATTGAAAAGAAAACTCAGTCTATTGAATGGAATGCTACAGCAGCTGAAAAAGAAGGTTATGATGATTTCATGTTAAAAGAAATTTTTGAACAACCTACTGCCATTAGAGAGACAATAGGTGCTAAAATAAATGTAAATTCAAAATGTGAATTTGATGAACTTAAATTTACAAAAGAATATTTATCAGGCTTAAATAAAATTTATATTGTTGCATGCGGTACAGCAATGCATGCAGGTCTTACAGGAAAAAATTCTATTGAAAAACTTTGTAGAATTCCTACAGAGGTTGATATTGCATCAGAATTTAGATATAGAGATCCAATTGTAGATGATAAAACCTTATGTATTTTCTTATCTCAATCAGGAGAAACTGCAGATACAATAGCTGCTTTAAAATTATCAAAAGAAAAAGGTGCTAAAACTATTGCAATTACTAATGTTATTGGTAGTTCTATAACAAGAGAAGCAGATTATTCAATTTATACACATGCCGGACCAGAAATAGCAGTTGCTTCTACAAAAGCATATACTTCTCAAGTTGTTTTAATGACTATTTTAGCAATTTATTTTGCAGAAATACTTGGTATAGCTGATGAAAATTTATTAGTTGATATTAAGAAAAGCATTTTGGAATTACCTAAAAAAATAGAAGAAGTTTTAAAATGTGATGAAGAAATCACAAAATTTGCTAAAAAAATCTATCAAGAAAAAGATGTTTTCTTCCTTGGTAGAGGTATTGATGAGGCAATTGCAAGAGAAGGTTCTTTGAAATTAAAAGAAATTTCTTATATCCATTCAGAAAGTTATCCTGCAGGAGAATTAAAACATGGTTCTATTGCTTTAATTGAGAATGGTGTTACAGTTGTTGGTGTTATGACTGATAAAGATTTAGTTAAAAAGACTGTAAGTAATATTCAAGAAGTTATTACTCGTGGTGCTAAAACTTTAGTTGTTTCTAACCAAGATATCGATAAGAGTATGTTTGATGTTGTAATTGATATTCCTGAAACAAATTGTTTTGTTTCTCCTATTTTAGCAATTGTTCCATTACAATTACTTGCTTATCATATTTCTAAGGAAAAAGGTTTGGATGTTGATAAGCCTAGAAACTTAGCAAAATCAGTTACAGTTGAATAGAAAAAATCAGGATTGAAGATTTATTTCTTCTTTCCTGATTTTTTGATTGGAGATTTATTTTTTATATTATATGTAGATAAGAAGACTACCAAGAGCCTCCTCCTCCACCTCCAGAGCCTCCTCCAGAAGAGCCACCTCCAGAAGATCCTCCTCCACTTGATGATGGGCTTGATGACATTGCACTTTGTGCTGAAGACATTGTACTACCCATAAAATTGCAAAATTCATATGTTGAAAATGTACTATATCCTGTGTACCAATTTGGTGCCTGTAATGCAATTGTTTCAAATTGTTCCATCCATTTTTTTGATACTCCTAATGCATATGTATATGGTAATATATCATAAAAGTATTGTGGATTTTTCTCAACTAATGCTTCTAGTTGTTGTTTTTCTGCATTTTCTAAAAATCTTCTAAATCCTTTTATTTTTCCATATAATTCATTTCCATATTTTGTTCTTTTTGGCATTATTTTTATAAACATTGTTAAAACTATTATACTTATAATCCCAACAATATTTTCAACTATATACATTGGATCATCAATCAATGCTGGCAAAACTGTCATTATCCATGGCATTCCACCAAACAATAATCCCCATATTATGCTAATTCCTTTTTGCATTTTTGAAGTATTTAATGTAGATCCTATTATAACTGAATATCCTATAACTGGAAATAGTACTGCCATAAACATTGCTTCCATTCCTGCATATTCATAAACTGGCTTTATTGTTATTAATAAAAAAATTATAAAAACCATAAGTAAAATCCACTTAACTTTTCCACTTGCTACTTTTTCATATAATTTATTTCTATTTTTCTTTGAATTCATTGTTGCCCTTATCTTATTTAATGTTAAATAAAATTCATCATATAAATCTGTTTTTGTAACAAATGTTTTTTTATCACCTTCATCATTTACCATCGCAATTGCTTCATCTATTGTAACCTTTTGATTTGCTCCTTTAGTTTTTTCTGCTATTTCTTTTAATTTGTCAATACTTATATTTTTTATAGATGTACATTTAAAAAGTCCGTCAAAAAACATTTTTTCATATTCATTATTTCCATCATAATTTTTTATTTTTGTTATTTTAAAGCTCTTTGATTTTCTAAACAAACCCTCTTCTTCTGTTTCGCTTATTTCTAAGTAACCATCATTTGCTAAATATACCAATAATGATATTATACTTTCATTATCCGCTGTACCCTTATACACATATCCTACTTCTGCTGAATTCAATCCTGCTGGTGGATAGAATTCTACAGTTTCTACAACATCGTCATCTTTTCCATATTTTCTCCATAATAAATCTGCTATCAAAATAAATACAGCACATATTAATATTGTTAATATTGTAAATGCACTTATATTTGTACTAGCCCCAACAAAATATCCTTCAGGAAGTGTTAATCTTATTGTTAATGCTTCTCCTGCTCTTAATGTTCTTGTAGTTCCTCCAGATATTGTTTTTCCGTTTACTTCATATTCTATGTCTTGGCTATTTACTGTTCCTTTATATCCACATGAAAATCCTAGTGTACTTTTATCGAATTCTTTAGGCATTGTTATTGAAAAAGTTATGTTTTGAATATTTGCGTCCCATTGATTCCCTATTATATTGTAATACAATTCATCTGCATTTTTTAATGGGTCTTTTCCTATGTTGTATTTATATTTTATTGTATATGTTTGTCTTCCTGTTAATGTAGAGTCTGCATCTCCAATTTTTATTACTTTATATCCGTTTTCGTTTGATATTTTAAAGTTTTTATCAACACTTATATTTGTAATTTTTGCTCTGTTATTTGATGTTGTTCCATCTGTTCTTGTAATTGAGTTTTTTAATGGTATTTTTCTATAAATTCCGTGTTTTGGATTATTGAAATATGCGGTAATTTTTTCTGTTATATCAAATGTATTATCCTCATTTACAGTCATTTTTATATTGTATGATTGTATTGTATAGTCACTTGAACTTGTGGAACAAAATACTTTAGTGTTTTGTAATACAATAATTAAAACAATAATCAGTGCAGTTAAAATTTTTATTATCTTTTGTTTCATTTATATTTCCACCTTTATATTATTTTTTTCTTCAATGTTTGCTTCAAACATTTTTGATTCTTTAAATCCAAATATTTTTGCAATTATACTGCTTGGAAACATTTGAATTTTATTATTATATATTCTAACTGTTCCATTATAATATTTTCTACTATTTGCTATCTCATCTTCAATTTTAGTTAGGTCTTTGCTTAGTTGTGAAAAGTTTTCGCTTGATTTTAGTTCAGGATAATTTTCTGCAATTGCAACAATTTTAGATAAGTTATTTGTTATTTGTTCATTAATGTTTATTTTTTTGTCTTTTGACATTTCTTCGTAATTGTTTGTTCTTAATTCTGTTATTTTTTCTAATACATCTTTTTCGTGTTGTGCATATCCTTTAACTATTTCTACTAAGTTTGGTATTAAATCCCATCTTTTCTTTAGATATATATCCATAGTTGAAAATGCTTCTTTTACAAGATTTTTCCATTTTGTTAAATTATTATATGTTATTATACCATACACTAATATAATTCCTAACAATATAATTATATATATCATGCTTTTTCCCCCCTTCACTCTTATGCTATCATACTTCGATTTTTTAATCAATAAAAATCATAAAATTGAAAATAAAAATCCGGGATTTTGTGTTCTACTACTTAACTCCTTGGTTAGTCACTTAATCCCGAATTTTTAAATTAATAATTTTACTATTACTAGACATACTGCCCCTGGCAGTCCTAGTACTCCAACTAATATACTTGTAAAAATATTAAGTCCTATATGGAAGCCCCATATTCCTCCTACAAGATTTATTAAAAATATTGTTAGTCCTCCTAAAATGGAGTTGATAATAAGTTTTAAAATCTTTTTTATTGGAACTATAAATATTCTTCCAAAAATAAACAAAAAACATATGCATGCTAAATATGTAATTATATTTGTGTCCATATTCATCCCTCTTTATACTTTTTTTATACATTTGTATGAGTTTATATGGACAAATATTCATTAAAATTTTTGTATTTATATTTTTTTACTTTTTTACTCTACCCTATTTCTTCGTCATATTTTTCATATTTTATTTGATTTATTATATCTATGGTAATTCCATTTGCTTTTGCTAATTTTATTAGATAATCTAATTTGGCTTGGTTTGCTTTTATATGATATATATAATAATCAACTAATTCTTGTTCTGCAAATTCAAAATTTTTGTTGTCACTTTTTAGTTCTTCTCTTGTTTTTATTATATTTTTTATTAATTCCATTTCTTTTTCTATTTCACTTTTTTCTTTTATTAATTGTTCTTTTTTAAATTCTTCCATTATGCTTTCTCCTCTAAATTTAATATTATTTTAAATATTATATGTTTTTTGTATGATTTTTATTCTTTTATTTGCCTTATTTATGCACTTTTTTTCCAAAAATACTTGTTTTTTTCGCAATTTTATAGGATAATAGATATGTAGAATTATAAAATATCGAAATAAAATATAATTAAAAAAAGGGGCAATTATATAATGAAAATAATAGACAAATTTTTGAAAAAATTAGGCACCAGTAGAAATACTTTTGCAACATATGTTCTTACACTTTTAACAGTATATTTAGCTGTTGATAGAATCGTTGAATTTATGCTAATGTTATTTACAGGTGTTTCATACTCATATTGGGGACCTTTGATGTACACTTTTGCACTTGCCTGTCCTATATTTGCATTTTTATTTTCAGGCAGTTCAGAATTTGCATCTACCAAAAAAAGAAAAGTAACACTATTTAATATTTATATCATTGGTTTAAGCGTTATTGCTATTTCAATGTTTATACAATGGCTTAATTTAGGAGCATGGCTATTGCTTGTATTTAATCCAGGATATGTAGATTTAGTTACAGACTTTTCTGACTTAGTACGACCTGCATTTACATCATTAACGCTTTTACTACCAGTACTTATGATTCCAAAAGTATTCAATTTTCTATACTTTGGTGTAAATGATAGTAAAGATATGACTCAATCAATTTGGGATTATGGTGGAATTGATTTATCAGATAAAAAAGAAGGTCACGGTCCATACACTTGTGATTTATACTTGTTCCAAAATAGTGAAACAGCACAACAAATAACAATGCCAGAATCATCTAGATATCAATCATTATTTGTATGTGGTGCTTCAGGTTCTGGAAAAACTTCTTTGGTATATGAACCATTTATTGCAAGAGATTTGGATAAAAAGTTCTTCTTTAGAGAGGTTTCAAAAGAAATGGGATTTACTGCATTAAAAACAGGTATTGCAACATTAAATAGGCCATATGATAATGATTATTTAAATACACATTTTAATTTAAATATGTTGGTTCCTACTTCTGGAAATGAGGATGTATATAAAGGTTATATGAAAAAAATGATTTTGGATTCTAATTCTGAAATCACTTATAAAAATTGTGGTGTTACAGTTTTATCTCCTGATAAAGAGATTTCTACACATATGATTGATATTTGTAAGAATTATAGTTTACCTTATAATGTGATAGATCCAGCAGATAAGAATTCAATTGGTTTAAACCCTTTTGTTTATGATGATGCAAACAAAATTGCAATTACAATTTCTTCTGTAATGAAAGCAATGGTTGATATTTCAAAATATGAACTTTTCAAAGAATTACAAGTAATTCAAGCAATTGAAAATATTTCTATATTATTGAAAGAAATGTATCCTAAAATGAATGAAGGGATGTTACCTAACTTAGAAGATATGCTTAAAATGTTCACAAATTTTGATTTAGTAGAAAAAATGTGTAGAATTCTAGAACATGATGAGGATTTAAAAGAGAAATATAATACTCAACTTGTTTATTTTAAGAATAACTTTTATAAGGATGCTCCTAATAAACGTAATACAGAAACATTTATTTCTGTTGTTGCAGACATTCTTGATAGACTGTTAAGAGTTCCTGGCGTTAAAAGTATTTTGTGTAATAGACACAATAATATAAACTTTGATAAATCATTAGCAAATGGTGAAATAACTTTTGTATGTACTAGACGTGGAGATTTAGGTGCTTCTAATCATAAGGCTTTTGGATTATTCTTCTTAATTTCTATGCAAAATGCTGTTTTAAGAAGACCTGGAACCGAAAAATCAAGAGTTCCTAATTTCTTGTATATTGATGAATTCCCTGACTTCATTTGTAAAGCCACAGAACCTATATTTACAATGTATAGAAAATACAAAATTGGTACAGTAATTTCTGCTCAAAACCTTGAACAATTAAATGTTTCTGGTGAAAAACAAACTATTTTAGCGAACTGTGTAAGTAAAATCTTCACTGGTGGTGGTGTAAAAGAAGAACTTGAATGGTGGAGTACTGAATTTGGTCAAAAAAGAGAATGGTCTATGGGAAACACTATTGATTTTGATAAGATGAAATATGACTCAAAACATGGTGGAGTTGAATGGAAATTTACCCCTTACTTTAAACCTGGTAAATTACAAACTCTTGGACAAAAAGATTGTGCTTATAAAATTAGAGGTAGTAATGGTAAGCCTATGTCTGGTCCTGGTAAACTTAACTATTTGGATTCTAAATATAAAGAACCTAAAAAGATTAAAACTTTTGATTTTGGGAAATATTCAGATGGTGTTACTACCGAAACTGAGGACACAGAAAATGGTTTAAATAAGAAAAAATTTAACCTTAAGAAATTGAATTTTGTAGATGAAAGAAATGAAATAAATCCTGTTCAAACTGATACAACAGATTCTAATTATGTTTTTGATAATGAGGATGCAATTGTTGTTAATTTAAAAAATAAGAAAAATAAATAATAAAAAGACTGTCAAAGGTTTAATTACCTACTGACAGTTTTTATTTTTGCTCTATAATGCAATTCCAATTAAATCAATTATAATTCCTGAAATTGCTCCTATTGCATATAGTAAAAAAATTATTCCAATATTTTCTTTTATTTTATTATTAGTTTTAAATAATACTGCAAGTCCCACTCCTGCCCCTGTTAAAAGGCCAGAAATCATACTTCCAAGTGATATTACATTTTCTAAATACATATTTGTAATTATTACTGATGCCGCACAGTTTGGAATCAATCCAATTAGTGACGTTATTAGTGGTCCTATAACAGGTTTGTTCAATATCCAACTTGCTATTGTGTCTTCTCCAACAAAATGTACTACTGTATTTATAATAAATGTAATTATTATTATAAATAAAAATATGCTCAAAGTATGATGTATTGAAGATTTTAGGATTCCACTTTCGTTACAATGGCAGTGTTCTTCTTCACATATATGCCCTATTTCGTCTTCTTCATTTTCTTCTACCATTTCTTTAGAATTTTGTTTGTTTATTATTTTGTTGTTTATAATATGGACAATTAAATCTATTATTATTCCTGCAATCATTCCTATTACAAGTTTTATACCCAATATTTTTAATATAATAATTGGTGATACTGCTTCTGAAATAAATATTGGCAACATTTCATCTGATGTAGATAAATATACTGCAATTAATGTTCCTAATGTTATAACTCGTCCTGCATACAAGTTTGTTGCTGATACTGAAAATCCACATTGTGGAAATACTCCTAGTATGCTTCCTATGATTGGTCCCCATTTTCCTGATTTTTTTATTGCCTGCTTTGTTTTGTGTCCCATTTTGTGTTCTATATATTCCATAATCAAATATGTTATAAATAAAAATGGTAATAGTTTTATTGCATCTATTAATGTATCTTCTATAATTTCTAACATTTTTATATCCTTTCTTAAGGTGAAAACTTGATAAATGTATTTCAACCTTATTTTCTAAAATGTTTTGCATCTATTAGTTTAACATAAAAAAGCGAACTTTGCAAATTTTATTGCAAAATTCGTTTTTACTATTTATATTTTGTATTTATTTTAATAGTTTGCTATAACATTTTTTATCTTCTTCTAAAACATCCACAGAAACTTCCTGTTCTTCCATTTGTGTTGTTATTTGGGATTACTTTTGCTCTTACTGCAATAGAGTCATTTGATGTGTTGCAACTGCAAGAACCTGTATTGTTACTATTATTGTTTGGATAACTTGCGTTAATTGTTAGTAAATCATTTTCAACTCCATTACATCCATTGCTACTTATTGTCAATAAATTTCCACTGTTATTGTTTGCTTCTTCTCTTCTATCTAATTCTCTAAGTATTCTGCAAATTATGTTTGTTAATATTGCCGTTATAAATGCTAATATTGTGTATGCTATCGTTGCTACTAAATAATTTAAGTTTCCTATTGCAAATGTTACTATTAAAAATATTGCAAATATTATTCCAGCTACTAAAAATGGACATTTGAATATTTTTTGTAGTGCTATTGAGATTATTATTATTGCTATTGGTAATGCAAAAAATATAAGTAATGTGTTCATTGCTTTTCTCCTTTCACCTTGATGAATTTTCTTTTTACTATATTTTATGCTTTTTGCTGTTTTTTGTTACTTTTAATCTCTTTCAGTTTTTTCACTCGTATCGTATAAACGTCTAATTAATTGCATGACCATATATCACCATATTTTTATGTCAATTGTCAGAAAGAAATTTTCGATATATTTTGACATTTATTTATTCATAATTGACTTCAACTAAATACAATCCATTTGGTTGTAAAGTTTTTCCTGCCAAACTTCTATCCTTTGACTCAATAATTTTTTCAATATCTTCCGGTTGAATTTTTCCCGTTCCAACATCAACCAAAGTTCCGGCAATTATTCTAACCATGTTATACAAGAATCCATTACCTGTAAGTTCAATATAAATTCTATTATTTGGCATCTCATAAACTACTGCCTTGTATATTATTCTAACACTGCTTTTACTACTTGTCCCGCTTGCCTTAAATGCTTTAAAATCATGTTCTCCTTCAAAATATTTTGCTGCTTGTTTCATTTTTTCAATATCCAATTTTTGTGGAATATGTGTTTCTAAATTTCTATATATTGCAGATGAAAATTCAGAGTTATTTATAACATATCTATAAGTTTTCCTTTTGCATGTAAGTCTACTGTGGAATCTCTCATCTACCTCTTCTGCCGATATAATTCTTATTGATTTTTTTAAGTTTGAGTTTAATGCAATTGGTATTTTTTCTATTGGGATATTTGAGTTTGTTTTAAAATTTGCAACTTGTCCAAATGCGTGAACTCCTGCATCTGTTCTTCCTGATGCCATCAAGTCTACTTCTTCTCCTGTTACAATTTTTATTGCTTGCTCAATTGTACCTTGAATATTTAGTTTTGTTGGTTGCTTTTGCCAACCATTGAAGTCTTTTCCATCATATTCTATTGTTAGTTTTATATTTCTCATTTTTTTCCTTTCTTATATGCAAAGTCGCTTTATTTCTTGTACTATAAAAGTCGCCATATTAGCGACTTTATAATTATTTATTTTCTTCTGTATTTTCATTTTTTGTTTTTGTACTAAACTTTTTCTTTATAACTTCTAATTTATTATTTCTTTCAGTTTTTTTCTGTGTGAATCTTTTTGTAACAATGTTACTTATTAAGATTTTTTTCAAAACATCTTCTCTAACATCTGCAATTAATGTTCCATCTTTTGCAACAGAAATTTTACCAGTTTCCTCAGAGACTACTACAACTATACTGTCTGATTCTTTTGAAATCCCAATAGCCGCTCTATGTCTTGTTCCCAATTCCTTTGCAATGTCTTGGTCATCTGCAAGTGGTAATACACACGCTGCCGCTGCTATTTTGTTATTACTTATTACTACTGCTCCATCATGTAATGGTGTTTTTGGTACAAATATATTTACTAATAATTGTGGTGATATTTCTGAATTCATTGGAACTCCTGTTGCTATAATATCTTGAATATTTATATCTCTTTCAAGTACAATTAATGCACCTGTTTTTGTTTTAGAAAGTTCTGTTGCTGCAATTACAACCTTGTAAATATCTTCTTTTGTTTTTGTTGCTAAATCACTATCTAAACCAAAAAATTTTGTAAATTTATTTGTTCCTAATTGTTCTAATCCTCTTCTTAATTCAGGTTGGAATATTACTATTATTGCTATTACTCCCCAATTCATTATTCCTGTTAAAATTGAGTTCAATATTTTTAAATTTAGTAATCCGCTAAGCCATGTTGCAATTATTAAAAATGCTATTCCCTTTATTAATTGCCATGCTCTTGAGCCTTTTACCATTTTTACAAAACAGTATAATAAAAATATTACTATTACTAAATCTAATATTGTTGTAAATAATGTAAATGGGTTTTCACTTAAATTTTGAAAGCCTTTTACAATATTTTCATTATAAAAATTCATCCAACTACTACTTATACTTTTTTCCATATTACACCTTCTCTCAATTTTTGAGAATTTTTTTCTAGATTAATGCAAATATTTGTGATGCTGCTATTGATAATACCATTAATATTGCTAGTATTCCTGCCATTATTTTTACAAATACTTGTCCTTTATCATATTTTCTTTGTTCTTTGTTTTTTATTTTTTTCTCTTTATTGTTTTTCATTATGTTTCACTCCTTTATTTTTGTACTTTTTATATTATATCACTAAAATATACTCTATTTCAATAATTTATTTACAAATACCAAAAATTGTTGGTTCTTTTTCAATTTTATTATCACTTATTTTTATAATTTCTGCTAATTTTCTTTCTGTTTCTTTATATTTTTCTTGACTATTTGCATGAATATATCCTAGGACCTCTCCCATTGTTACTTTATCTGCTACTTTTTTATTTAAAATAATTCCCACAGTATAATCTATACTATCTTCTTTTCTAACTCTTCCTGCTCCAAGTCCACAAGCCACTTTTCCGATTTCTTCTGCATTCATTTCTTGAATATATCCATCTTGTTTTGCTATAATTGGCTCAATTATTTTCGCTTTTTCAAATTTATTAGTATCTTCTAAATATGAAATGTCTCCTTCTTGTTTTTTTACCATTTCTATAAATTTGTTTAATGCCTTTCCATTTGAAATATTTTCTAGCATTCTGTTTTTATTTTCTTCTAAGTCTTCGCCAAGTCCTGCAAGTTTTATCATATATGCTCCAAGTTCCAATACAACTTGCCTCAAGTCTTCTGGCATATCTCCTTTTAGGAATTTAATGGCTTCTATTACTTCTAAGTTATTTCCTACTGCAAATCCAAGTGGTTCGTTCATATTTGTTAGGACACATACTGTTTCTCTATTTGCAAGTTTTCCTATTTCTATCATTTCATTTGCAAGTAGTTCTGCATTTTCCATAGTTTTCATAAATGCACCTTTTCCAACAGTTACATCTAATACAATTTTTTCTGCGCCACTGGCTATTTTTTTACTCATTATGCTTGATGCAATTAATGGGATGCTTTCAACACATGCAATACTATCTCTTAGTGCATATAGTTTTTTATCTGCTGGTGCTAAGTTCATTGTCTGTGATATCATACTTATACCAACGTTTTCCACATTTTTTATAAAACTGTTGATATCGATGTCTGTTTTGTATCCTGGTATTGATTGCATTTTGTCAACTGTTCCTCCTGTAAATCCTAGTCCTCTTCCTGACATTTTTGCAACTGGTACTCCTAGTGATGCAACTAGTGGTAGTAAGCAAATTGACACTTTGTCTCCTACCCCTCCTGTTGAGTGCTTGTCTACTATTGTTTTGTTTAATTTTGATAAGTCTAATATTTCTCCTGAATGTGCCATTGCTATTGTTAAGTTTGTTGTTTCTTGTTTTGTCATTCCATTTAAGAATATTGCCATTACTAATGCTGCTGCTTGGTAGTCTGCAATTTCTCCTTCAACATATTCTTTTACAAAGTATTCAATTTCTTGTTTTGTTAATTCTTGTTTTTCTCTCTTTTTTTCTATTATTTCTAGAATATTCATAAATTCACTTCCTGTTAATCAAAAAATATTAATATAAATTAGGTTTAAAAAGAATTATTTTACATCCTAAATAAAATGTCCTGTAAAACTTCTCCTATGAATTGGGCACAATCCATACTCCTTAATTGCTGCAATATGTTGAGCAGTTCCATATCCCTTATGCTTAGCAAAACCATATTGAGGATAAACACTATCCCACTCTCTCATAATTCTATCCCTTGTAACCTTTGCAATAATTGAAGCCGCTGCAATTGAATAACATTTTGCATCTCCTTTTATTATTGAATCATAAGGTACACCGTCTGTATCAATATGTTGAAGTGCATCTATAATAATCAAATCAGGTCTAACATCTAGCCCTTTAACAACACTTGTAACTCCGCTCTTTGTTGCATTTAAAATATTAATATCATCAATTACATCTTGACCAATTATTGCTACCGAGTAACTAATTGCTTCTTCAATTATTTTATCATAAAGTAATTCTCTTTTCTTTTCAGATACTTTTTTTGAATCATTAACTCCTTCAATCATTGAGTCTTCTGGCATTATTACTCCTGCAACAACAACAGGGCCTGCTAGAGGTCCTCTTCCGGCTTCATCAATTCCACATATATTTTTAAATTCTTTTTCATGTAATTCTTTTTCTATTTGCTTTAAATTTTTTAATCTTTCTTCTTCTTTTTCTTTCATTTTCTTTTCCTTCATCCTGGTATGTATTTTTTATACTTCTAAATTTCTTAAATCACTTAATTTATAATATGTTTTATCATCTTTTGTAAATCCTTGTGTGTTGTATACTTCTACTGTGTTACCTATTATATCATATTTTATAATGCTATCTCCTTTGATGTTTTTTGTTTCTTCGTTTGCCATTCCCATATCTTCTAAATCATAATCTGATAGTTCGTAATAGTATTCTAAGTTGTTTTTTTCGTTATTAAATTGATCAGTTGTTATTTCAAATGTTTCAGGAAGTTGGCTTGCATCTGTTATTTCTTTTCCTTTTAATTTTGATTTTGCTGCGTCTATCCTTTTGCTTTTTTCTGTTTCATCTGTTAATTTTTCAAATCCTGTTCCTAGGTTAAAGTTTGCATTTTCAACATATTCTTTTCCTTTTACTTCTATTAATAACATTCCTGTTTTTAGGTTTTCTAGTTCTGTTCTTTTTATTATATTTCCTCCTGTTCCAATTGAAATACCTGCTAATATTAATAATAATACTATTGTGATTACAAGTGCAACCATTGTTATTCCTTTATTTTTTTTCATTCTTATTTTCCTTCTTTCGATTTTTTTCTTATTATACTATAATTCTCTATTTTAAATCAAGATTTTTTTAAAATTAAAACTTTTTCTTTTTCTCGTTGTTAGCATTCAAATTGTAACTAAAATGTAACACTTTTTTCACAAAAAGTTCACAATACTATTGTATTCTAATAAAGAATTAGGTTATTATATATAGTAAATGCGGTACGCATTAATTTAGGAGGTATAAAAAATGGACGAAAAAGAACAAAACAATTCAAAATTTAAAGCAATTCCTGTAACAGGTTCATCATCTTATGAAAAAGCCAAAAAAGTACACTCAGGATTTGGAAAAAGTGTAATGCTACCATTTGTTAGTGGTATTGTAGGATGTACAGTAGTAATAGGAACATGTTTTGGAGTTCCTTCTATTAGAACAAAAATTATTGGAAGCACAGGAACATCTTCCATAAGTACAACAAATAATAGTTCAACAAAATCTGATGGATATGTAAAACAAACATCTTTAGAAAATTACTCAGACACTTCTGTTTATGCAGCAAATAAGATTTTACCATCAATTGTTGGAATCAAAATTGAATATACTGTAAATTCAACTTCAATATTTGGTAGAAGTGGTTCTACAAGTGCAACTGCTTCTGGTTCAGGAATTATAATAAGTGAAGATGGATATATTTTAACAAATAACCATGTTGTATCTTCAAGTTCTTCTGAATCAAATTCATATTATCAAATTTCAGAGGCTACAAAAGTCACAGTAACATTATTTAATGATGAAACAGAATATGAAGCAAAAATTGTTGGCCAAGATGAGCAAACTGATTTGGCAGTTATAAAAATTGAAAAAACCGGTTTAACAAAAGCCGAATTTGCTGATTCTGATGATGTTAAAGTTGGTGAATTTGCTATGGCCGTTGGAAATCCTGTTAATATGACAAGTACTGTTACAACTGGTATTGTAAGTGCAGTTAATAGAAAAATTACAGATTCTGATGGTAAAACATATACATGTATTCAAACTGATGCTGCTATAAACTCTGGTAATAGTGGTGGTGCATTAGTTAATGCTCAAGGTAAAGTTATTGGAATTAATACTTTGAAATTATCTGGTTCTGGTATTGAGGGAATTGGTTTTGCTATTCCTATAAATTCTACAACTGATATTACTTCACAATTGATTCAATATAGTAAAGTTAAAAGACCTTTTATTGGAATTTCTGGTATTGATTTAGATGAAACAACTGCTAAAAAATATAATTTAGTTACTGGTGTTTATGTAAAATCTGTTGAAGATTTCTCTTCTGCAGAAAAAGGTGGTTTGAAATCTGGTGATGTAATTATTGAAGCAGACGGAAAAACTATCAAATCAATGGACGAATTAAATGAGATTAAAAATTCTCATCAAATTGGTGATGAAATGAAGTTAAAGATAAATAGAGATGGAAAAGAGAAAGAAATTACTTTAACATTAGGTGAACAACCTTAACTTTTGATAAATATATAAACTTTTGAAAAATGAAGAATTTATTAAATTTTAATAGATTCTTCACTTTTAATTCACACAATGGACAAAAAACATTATTATAATACAACCATAGTCAGTAAGTTAACTGACTCAAATAAAAAAACATCCCCTTTTATTTTCAAAAGGCTAGGTTCCTTAAAGGTTCCTAGCCAATTTTTTATATTATTACAATATCTTTTTCACTTGTCATTTTATCATTTCCATATGCAAATATTACATAAATATTGTTGTTGTAAATAAAGTATTCAGATATATTTTCTACTTTGTATATGTCGCTTTTTGTGTCTCTCGAAAATACATTGTATCCTAATTTTATTAGTTCTTCTGATTTATTTTCCTCATTTTGAATGTCTGTATTAATTTTTGTTTGAACTTCATTTTTCTTTAACTTGAATTCATTTATAGCATCTTCAAATGTTAATGTTTTGTTTTGAGATAAATCGTAGTTAAATGTTTGTACTATTACTCTTTGTGCACTTGAACTTTGCTTTAAGTCTGAGTATATTATTAATGATAATATATTTTCTTTTATACTTGCTTTGTATTTAACTGTGTATAATATGTTTTCGTCTGTATTTTGTGATACTTCTTCTGCTTTTCCTTCGAATGTATTTTTTATTTCTTTATTGAATTTGTTTACTTCTTCATTTTTTATATTTATATATGGTAAATTTACATCCAATTCGTGGTTATCCTTTTTTTCTTGTTTGCTATATTCTGTATAAATTATTTCTTTGTCTTGGTTGTTTTTTTGAACTGTATAATTTCCTTTATCTAATAATGTGTTGTCTAAAAGTGATTCAAAGTTTACTTTTAACGCTGCTTCCTCTTCTTCTGTTCTTTTTGTTATTTTGTTTAATCCAAATATATTGTCTACTACATCATTTCCTAGTATTTGTGTTCCTATTGCTACTGATATTGCTAATGCACATATACATATTAGTACAATATATGTTATTTTCCTTCTTTTTGGCATTTTTTGTTTTTTTGGTAATTCTAATTTCATATTCCATTTGTATGATATATTTAAATTTTTAAATATATCACGTTCTCCTTTCTTAAATTTCTTGTATTCACTTTTTAATTATACCATTTTTGTGAGTTTAGGTCAATAAAAATAGGTCTCCCAAAATGAGAGACCTACGGTAAATGTTAAGCAATTGCTGTTTTAGCAGCCTCTTGTGTTTTTGAAAAAAATGCTTTTATAATTTTTTGGCCTTCTTTTTCACGATTTCCACTAAAAGACTGTTCAAATGAGACTTTGGAATTTTCTGGCGTTGATGGAGAAATTGTAGCAATTGATACCCCATCTTTATACACTAAGAAATTTCCCATTCTCAACCAATAAAACTTTATCATTTTACCTCCTAATCTGTGCTTGTTTATAAGTAACTATTTGATAATAACATATTTAACATAAGATTTCAATAGTTTTTTTGTACTATTTTCAATATTTTCATCGCATTTTTATGTATTTTTCGACATATTTTTGCAACTAATCTAACCTCACTCATTTATTCTAAAAATATTGACTATTTCTTAATTTTGAGTTATTATATATAATATTGAAAAAAACAAAGAAATGAGGAATTATAAAGTTATGATATGTTCAGAATGTAAAAAAAATCCAGCAGTACTTTTTTATGAAAAAATAGATAATGGAAAAAAGTCAATGGAAGGTTTATGCTATGACTGTGCTAAAAAAAGAGGCATTGATGCAACAGAAGTTTTAGCTAACCAACAAGAACTATTGTCTAAAGATAAAATAAATTTGGCAGATATGAATAAACAATTAGAAAATATATTTAAAGATTTTGCTGAAAACTTAGATATACATGATATAGAAAATATTGATGGTGCCATCACTTTTGGTGATATAGATGACGAAGATAGCGAAGATGACGATGAAGAAAGACCAAAGTTTGCAGGTGCTGCAATTCCTTTAGGTTCAATCTTCTCTAGTATGTTAAAGCCTCGTCAACACAAAGATGAAGAAAATCAACAAAATGATAATAAAAAACAAACAAAAAATGCAAAAAAGAAAGAAACAAAAACAAATAAAAAGAAAAAATACTTAGATACTTATGGAACTAACCTAACAAATAAGGCTAAAAACAATCAATTAGATATAGTTATTGGTAGAGATAAAGAAATTCAAAGAGTTATACAGATTTTAAATAGACGTTCTAAAAATAACCCTTGTTTGATTGGTGAGCCAGGTGTTGGTAAAACTGCTATCGCTCAAGGTTTGGCAATAAAAATTGCTAACCAAAATGTTCCTGCAAAACTTTTAAATAAAGAAGTTTATCTTTTGGATATGACTGCAGTTATTGCTGGAACTCAATTTAGAGGTCAATTTGAGTCTAGAATGAAAGGCATTATTGACGAATGTAAGGAATATGGAAATATCATTTTAGTTATTGACGAAATTCACAATATAATAGGTGCAGGTGATGGTGAACATTCTATGAATGCTGCAAATATTTTAAAGCCTTCCCTATCTAATGGTGAAATTCAATTAATTGGAACAACTACTTTAAAAGAATACAGAAAATATATTGAAAAAGATTCTGCTCTAGAAAGAAGATTTCAACAAGTTTTAGTTGAAGAGCCTAATGTTGATGATTCAATTAAAATTTTGGAAGGAATAAAAAAATATTATGAAGAATATCATAAAGTAAAAATATCAACAGATGTTATTCGTCAAACTGTTGAAATGTCCGAAAAATATATTCATGATAGGTTTTTGCCAGATAAAGCAATTGATATTTTAGACGAGGCTTGTTCTAGAATCAACTTGGAAAATAAAGATTTATTTAAATTAGAAGTTTTAAGTAAAGAGTTAGAAAAGGTTCAAGCAGAAAAAGCGGAACTTGATCAAGCAGAAACTGATGAAGAATTCCAAAAACTTGCAGATTTAAAAACTCAAGAATGCAAATTAATTGAAGATATTGATAACTTAAAGAAAAAAATGAAACCTAAAAATCTTACTCTTCAAGACATTGCTACAGTTATTGAAAATTGGACAAAAATTCCTGTTAAGAAAATCACTGAAGCAGAAACTCAAAAATTATTAAATTTAGAGACAAATCTTCATAAAAGGATTATTGGTCAAGAAGAGGCTGTAAGTGCAGTTTCTAGAGCAATTAGAAGAAATAGAGCTGGACTTCAAAACGAAAAAAGGCCACCATCATTTATTTTTGTTGGACCTACAGGTGTTGGTAAAACAGAACTTGCAAAATCACTTGCATATGAAATGTTTGGTTCAGAAGATTCAATAATAAGAGTTGATATGTCTGAATATATGGAAAGTCACTCTACTGCTAAATTAATAGGTGCACCTCCAGGATATGTTGGTTACGATGAAGCCGGTCAATTAACTGAAAAAGTTAAGAGAAAACCATATTCAATTATTCTTTTGGATGAAATTGAAAAGGCTCACCCGGATGTATTTAATATCTTATTACAAGTATTAGATGACGGAAAACTTACAGATTCACAAGGTAATACTGTTAGTTTTGCAAATACAATTATAATTATGACATCAAATGCTGGTTCAAATTTAAATAATAATTCTATTGGTTTTGGAAAGCAAACTGTTGATAAATCAAAGATTGAAGATAGTTTGAAAGAGACTTTCAGACCTGAATTTTTGAATAGAGTTGATGAGATTATTGTATTTAATTCTTTGAATAAAGAAGAGCTATTACAAATTGTTGATTTAATGCTTGCTGATACAGTTAAAGCATTGAAACATAAAGATATTTCGTTTGAAATTTCTGATTCTGCTAAACAATTTATTTTGGATAAAGGTACTAATATTAAATTTGGTGCTAGACCTTTAAGAAGGGCTATTCAAAGATATGTTGAAGACGAAATTTCTGAAATGATTCTTCGCTCTGAAGTTGTTGATGGGCAAACTATTAATGTTGATTTTAAAAATGATAAACTTACTTTTGATGTTAAAAAATAATACTTGTTTGAACGCTTTTGCGATATTTTCAAACAAAAAGTTTAGTAAAAATGTATAGTAAAAGGGAGTAAAAAACGATGTTTAAACATATACCAAATATATTAACAATAATAAGATTTATATTTATACCAATTATTTTAAGAGCCATATTTGATGGAAATTACATTTTAGGAATTATATTTTTCACTGTTTCTGGCTTAACTGATGTTTTAGATGGATTTATTGCTAGAAAATTTAATTTGGTTTCTAACTTTGGGAAACTGATGGATCCTTTAGCAGATAAATTAACTCAAATTTCTGTGCTTGCTGCTTTAGTTAGTGTAAAAATTATTCCTGTATGGATTTTAACTATTGTTGTTCTTAAAGAATTAATAATGGTTGTAGGTGCATCTTTCCTTTATGGAAAAGATGTGGTTGTTTATAGTAAGTGGTATGGAAAATTGGCTACAGTTTTGTTTTACTTAGCAATTGTTGTTACATTATTTATTAAACAACTTGCTCTTACTGGCATTTGGGAATACTTAGATTTAGGTATTTATTGTTGTGCTTTGGTTTGCACTGTTTTCTCTCTTGTTATGTATGTTAAATGCTTATATCAAGGTGGTTTTATTGATAAAAGTGATTTGAGTAAAGAGACTAAAAATGTTGTGGTTAAAGATAAATGGAGTTTTAAGAAACAGAAAAAGAGCTAATGGATAAAAACATTAGCTTTTTTTATTCAAAATCCTCAAGTAATTGATTTAATTCTTCTATTCCATTAACTTTTATTCCTTCCATTATTTTAATTTTATCGATTTCAGATAAATACTCAACTGAAATTTCTGTCTTTTCATATACTTCCTCTTCACCATTTTCATTTACTTTATAAACTGTAATTTTCCCATCGTCTCCTTTTACAAGAAAATGTTGTCCACAATTACTATTAAACTCTTTATATAAAATAATCTCATTACTTGAATATTTTTCTATTTGCCAATATGGATATTCTTGTTTTAAATCCTCTTCTGTTTTATTTACTAAATCCATTGGAATATCAACATATTCTTTAATTGTGTGGTTACACTCTTCATAATATTTCTTTAAAATCAATAAGCAATTAGGTGATATTTTTTCTTCTTGTGAATTTGTTTCTACTTCTTCTTGAACATTTTGTTCTTCTATACAGTCATCTGTTACTTTTTCTGATACAATATTTATCTCTTTTTGTATTACATTATTTTTATTTGCCAATTTTTCCTTGTTATTAAATATTAATCTTCCAACTGCAATTCCAACTAATATAACTAATATTATTGGTATAATCATCCATATTTTTTTCATATGATTTCCTCCATAAATTTTTCTTTTATTATTTACAGATTTTTCTTATTTTATTCATTTATTACAAATCATTGCCCCTAAAATTAAGTGGAGTATTGATGAACCATATATTATTTTATAAATGGAATAAATTTTAAACCTTTTCCATTTGTTTTTAAAACCACTTCCCCCATTTCATCTGTTCTATATATTTTGATTTTTCTTTCTCGTAGATTTTCTATTGTAACATCTGCAGGATGACCAAATTTATTATTTTTTCCTACTCCAATTATTGCATATTGGGGTTTAACAGAATCTAAAAATTCTTTTGTTGATGATGTTTTAGAACCGGTGATGTGCTACTTTTAGTACTGTTGCTTTCAAACTTTTTTGATTATATTTTGTAAGTATTGCTTTTTCTGCTATTTCTTCAATATCACCTGTAAATAACATAGAAAATTTTTTAAATCTAAGTTTGCATACTAAAGAATTATTATTAATAGCATTTTCAGAAATCATATTACTACCGGCTTGGCCACAAAACATCAAAATACAAATTATTTTCGATGTTTATCCTCTGCCCTGCTTCAACAGTTTTGACTTTTATATTTTTTTCTTTTACTATTTTTTTGAATTTTTCATAATTTTCACATGTTTCATATTGCTTTCCTATTATGATGTTTTTCACTTTAATTTCTTGCATTATATATAACAAACCGGCCAATGTGGTCGTTATCAAAATGACTAGGAATAATATAATCAATTGTGTTATAGCCTCTATCTAGTAAATATGGCAATAATGTATTTTTACCAACATCAAAATCTCTACTGCCTCCTCCATCAATTAAAATAGTTTTATTTTGTGGTGTTACAATAAATGTCGAATCACCCTGACCGACATCAATAAAATAGATTTTTAGGTTTTTGGGTATTAAATTTATAACTAAAAATATTAAAATTGTTGCTGATAAAATTCTTCTAATATCTCTTTTTTTATTTCGTACTTTCATCTTTATAAATGCAATTAAATTTCTTACCCTTATCTGCGTTGTATTTGGCTTTTTAGCAAGATAAACATTGCATATATATAACAATGTACCCAAAAGTAAATAATACAAAATAACATGAAATACGCTTGGTGTTGGAATATAAATTTTTGCAAATTTCAATTTTCCAATATTTGAAGTTAATATTAAAATTTCCATTCCAATATTTATGATAAATGATAATATTTTTGCTAATTTTAAGTTTATTAAAATGATAATCATGAAAATAAATCCTGAAATTACTATTGGAGCAACAAAGATGCTTAAGAATAAATTTGAGATTAAAAAATATGGATTAAATGTGTTCATATTCTCTATGATAATTGGCAATATAAATAATTGTACTGACAAGGAAATTGACATTATTTCTTTTAATTTATCTAATGTTTTTTGTATTTGTGGTTTAATTTTGTACTTGTAAAATTTGTTTTTAATTTTTATGTTTTCTAGTATTTTTGTTATATTTTTGTTTAAAATTATGATTCCTAAAACACCGCAATATGATAATTGCAATCCAGAATTTAAGATTAAAAATGGATTATATATTAAAATTGCAAATAACGATATTGACATTGATGTGTAAATATCATTTTTTGTATATATAATTTTAGATAGTAATAATAAAATTCCCATAATGCCTGCCCTTGTTACAGATGGTGAAAAATTTGTTATAAACATATAAAATATTAGGACAAAGATACTCAAAATGTATGTTTTTCTTTTTCCTAGAATTCTTTTAAATATTAGATTTACTCCTAGAATCACATATGAAATATGCATACCTGAAACTGCTAAAATATGTGCCATACTTGCATTTCTAAAATCATTTTGTGTGTTTTCGTCAATGTCATTTTTATAGCCTAGCATTAATCCCAAAAAGACTGATGCTTCTTCTTCATTTAGAATTTGTTTTGTATTTTCTATTATTTTTTCTTTTATTTTATTTGATGTCTGGAACATTATGTTGGTTTGATTTTGCTTTATTTTCTCAACTTTGCTACATTTTATTGTTCCATAAATTTTTAGTTGTTTTAGGTAATTTGAATAATCGAATCCTTTGTAATTTCTTTGTATCTCTGGTTTTATATATGTACCTTTTAATTGTATTTTGTCGCCATATTCAAGCCTTTTCTTCTTGTCTACCATAATATAAAATCTGTATTTTTTGTTTTGAATTTTTGTTACAATTTTATATTTGTTATAATATGTTTTTTCTTCTTTGTTACTTATAATTGTTCCTGTTAATTCAATGGTCTTTTTACTTGCTAATTGTGTATATGTTTTTTCATAATTTGAATTTTGTATTAAAACTAAAGTGTTTGAAATAATTGATATTACCATTATCAGTATTATGATTTTTGAATTAATAAATATTTTAATATATCTAAAATATCTTTTTATTGAAAATAATTTTAATTTGTTACTTTTTTTCTTTTTTGTTATTTTTTTATAAATTATAGGTGTTGCAACTATACATATACAAAACGGGACTATACTTGTGTGTAAGTATAGTCCCACTATTATACCTAATATATATCCTATAATTGCAACAAAAATTGGTCTTTTCAATATTGCCTCCTATGTTGCTCTTTTTATTTATTGAATGTAAGAGTTTATAAAATGTACCTTCAATTCAATGTAATTTTATATATCTTTACAGATTTGTTCTTTTTAGAATTTTGCTGTCTTAGAATATTCTTCTTGCTCCTACATAGTTTGTTTTGTAATATCCTGTTGACATTGAGTCTGTTCTAACTCCTTTGCTTGGATTTGCGGCATGTATGAATGTATTTCCCCCTATATATATTCCAACATGATTTATTCCTGATTTTCCAAACATTACTAAATCTCCGGCTTGTAAATTTGTTACAGATTGACCATTGCTATATTGTGCTGCTGCTGTTCTGTTTAAATTTACGCCAAAATGTTTGTATACATATTGTGTGAATCCTGAGCAGTCAAATCCACTTGGTGATGTTCCACCATATATATATTTACATCCTAAATATTGTTTTGCATATGATACAACTGAACTTGCTGATGCTGATGCAGTTGTATTTGATGCAGTATTTGTTGTTGTACTTTCTGTTGTACTTGTTGTTTTTTGTTCTCTTGTTGTAAGTCCACTTCTTGATGTTTCTTTTTGTGTTGATGTTAATAGATTTTCTGCAATATATCCTTTTGTTCCGTTTACATCTACATATGCCCATCCGTTTGTACTTGATATTACTGTTACTTTTGTGTTTAATGTTAATGATTTTATTACTTGTGATGTTTTATCTGCTTTTTGTCTTAGATTTACAGATTGTGAATTTACATACATTGTTTTTGTTGTACTTGTTTCTTGTGTTTTTGTTGTTTCTGTTGATGTTTGTGTTTCGTTTGTTGTATTTTTTGTTGTGTCTTCTGTTTTTGTTGTATTATTTTCTGTGCTTGTTGTTTCTTCTTTGATAGTTGTTAATTTTTCTTTTCTTACCCAACCTTCTTTTTCATTTGATGTTTTAACTTTTACCCAATCATTTAAAATTTCTACAACTTCAACTTCTGAATCTTTTTTTACCTCTTCAAGTTCTATTGAACTTATTAATGGTATTACTTTGATTTTAACATCATCAGTTATTTTGTATTTTTGATTTTTTGTAATTTCTTCTACATTTTCTGTTTTGTTTGTGTCTGTTTTTTCTATTGTTTTATTATTTTCTTCTTGTGTATTTTCTGTTGTATTTTCTACTGTGTTTTCTGTTGTGTTTTGTGTTTCGTTTTCTTTTGTTGATTCGTTTGTGTTTGCAGCGTCTTTATTATTTACTTGTATTAGGTCTTTTCTTATATACCCTGTTACTTGTTTGTATTTTACTTTGTACCATTCGTCTTCTTCTTTTAATATTTCTACTTCTTCACCTTGTGATGCTAGTTCTAATACTTTAGAGTCTGTATTTGCTTGTTCCCTAAGTTTTGCTGTTTCGACCATTACCTTTCCTGTGTTTGCTGCAAAGCTTATGTTTATAAAAAGCAAACTTGCTATTGCTATTAGTGCCATGAATATTGTGCTTTTTATATTTAGTTTTATTTTCATTTCTTTACTCCTTATATTATTATATTAATTTTTCTAAGACACGTTTCATAGTATATAATTTTTTTTTTGATTTGTCAAGTCCTACGGAAATACAAATTTTTGAAAAATTTTAAGTATGGAAAATTAAAAAGGTACCTTTTCGGTACCCCAAAATTACATTTATATATTTTTATCAATAACTGGTAACAATTGTTTTTTTCTTGAAACAACCCCTTCTAAGAATGCTCTGTTATTTTCTAATTTTTTATCAAATGCTTTTTCAACTGCATCTGTTTTTGTTCCTAATGCAATAATTTCTGAATTGCTGTTTAAAATATCTGTTATTGCTAATACAAATAAAGATAATCCTTTTTCTGCAATTGCATTATTCATTGCTTCTTCTAATTCATTTTGTCTTTTTAAAACATCTTCAATACTTACAGTATTGACTTGTGCTATAACAAATTTTGTTCCGTCTTTATCTAAGCTTTTAGCATCTAGATTTATTAATTCTTCTGCTGAAAAATCGTCTAAATCTGTTCCTGCTTTTAACATTTCTAGTCCATATTCTTCTATGTTTATTCCTGCTTTTTTTCCTAATTCTTCTAATGCTTTTCTATCATGGTCTGTTGTTGTTGGTGATTTTAATAATAATGTATCTGAAATTATTGCACTTGCCATTAATATTGCTTCTGTTTTTTCAATTTCTATTCCTGATGCTTTAAATTCTTCGAATAGTATTGTTGATGTACATCCAAATGGTCTTGCTGTGTAATATAGTGGTTCTGATGTTTCAAAGTTTGATATTCTGTGATGGTCTACTACTTCTAGAATTTTTGCTTTTTCTATTCCTTCTACACTTTGATTAAATTCATTGTGGTCTACTAATATTACTTCTTGTCCTTCTTCTACTTTTTCTATTAATTCTGGTGCTTCCATTCCTAAATAATTTAATGCATATTGTGTTTCTTTATTTACATTTCCTAATCTTACTGCTTTTGATTTTTCGCATCCTCTTTTTTTGTTTAAAATTTCTTTTACCATTGCAGAACAAATTGTGTCTGTGTCTGGATTTTTGTGTCCAAATATTAATACTTTATTTTCCATTTTTTATCTTCTCCTTTTTTATTGACTTTTTTTAATAATATGATATAATATTTATAGGAAATGGAGAGGCCACAAAAGTGGTTTGCCGGTTTAATATAAAAAAACACATCGAACCGCCAAGTTACAGATGTGTTTTTATTGGTTATCTTTGTTTACTCAAAATTATAACTATTGCTATAATCAAGGCAAACGCAATGATAGTTATTCCAATTAAAGAATAAAATAGTATGTATATAATGTTTAATAAAGTTGTTTCTATCATACGCCTCACCTCCTTTATTGGAGGCAAGCCACATCCGTTTATCTCATTTCCTATGTTCACTACTATACAACATTTATATCTAAAAAACAAGCGAACACTTTAATTATTTTTATTTTTTTCTAATATATCTTCTAATTCTTCCTTAGAAAATTCATATTTTTTATTGCAAAAGTGGCAAACCAATTCGGCTTTTCCATCTTCTTCAATCATTTCTTTTAAAACATCTTTATCTAATGTTGCAAGTCCATCTTCCATATGCTCTTTTGAACAATCACATTCATATACAGGTGTTATATTTTCTTCTATTAATTGAACATTTTCATCACCTGTTACTGCTTTTGCTATTTCTAATAATGTCATATTTTTATCTAACATTTTTGAAATTGCTCCTGCTTTAAATATTGATTGTTCTATTTTTGATATTTCTTCATCTGTTGCGTCTGGCATTGGTGTAATTATATATCCTCCGGCTGATTTAACTCCATTTTTATCTACTAAAACACCCAAAGCAACTGCTGTATTTTTTTGTTCTGATTTTGCAAAATATTCTGCAAAGTCTTCTGCTATTTCTCCTGAAATCAGTGGACATATTCCAACATATGGTTCTTTTAATCCAATGTCTTTTATTACATTTATGAATCCTGCATTTCCAACTGCTCCACCAACATCTAATTTTCCCATATCATTTAATGGTAAGTCTACAACTGGATTTGCTACATATCCTTTTACTCTTGGAAAGTTGTCAGCTGTTACAAGCATTGTTCCAAGTGGTCCATTTCCCTTCATTTGAACTGTTAATTTATCTTCTTTACATTTCATTTCATTTCCCATTATTGCTGAAATTGTAAGTAATCTTCCAAATGCTGCTGTTGCAACTGGACTTAAATCATGTATTTTTCTTGCTTCTTCTACAAGTTCTGTTGTGCTTGCGCATACTACTGATATTTTTCCATCATATGCTAAAAATTTCATTATTTTGTCTTGCATTTAATTATCTGTCCTTTCCTAAATTGTAATTATTTTTCAACTCATTCATGAATTTGGAACATATCTTTACCCTCTCCACAAACTGGGCAAACCCATTCATCTGGTAAATCGTCAAATTTTGTTCCTTTTGCAATTCCTGCTTTTTCATTTCCAAACTTTGGATTATAAATATACTTACATTGAGTACATTCATATTGTTCATTTCCTGTTCTTTCAACAGAAAAGTTTTTGTATCCTAATGCAACTGCAACTATCACAATTAATAAAAATGATAATGCCTTCCAAATTCCACTGTCACATAATATTACTGCAAACATTCCAAATATTGCACTTATTCCATATAAAATAAGAACTGCTTGCTTTTGGCTAAATCCTTTTGCAACTAATCTATGATGTAAATGGCCTTTATCCGCTTTAAATACTGCTTTTATTGATTTTCCTTTTATTAGTCTTCTAATTATAGCCCATACTGTATCAAATATAGGTAGTCCTAAAGCAATAAGTGGTAAAACAATTACTGCTGCTGTATATGTTTTAGCAGAGCCTAATATTGAAATTACCGCTAATGAAAATCCTAAAAAGTTTGAGCCTGTATCTCCTATAAATGTTTTTGCAGGTGTAAAATTGAATGGTAAAAATCCCACTAATGCTCCTGCTAATGCGGTTATTAACACTATTGATATTGCTGATGAGCCATTTAATACAAATATTACTAATAAAGATATTGATGATATTACTGATATTCCTGATGATAGTCCATCTAGTCCATCTATTAAATTTATTGAATTTGTTACAAAAATTATCCAAGCTAGTGTAAGTAAAATTGATGTGATTTCATGTATTTCTGGAAAGTTTAAAAATGGAAGTGTTATTCCTTCTATTCTTATTCCAGATGCTACAATACATATTGCTCCAAGTATTTGTCCTATTAATTTTATTACTGGTTTTATTCCTTTTGTATCATCTACAATGCAAAATCCTGAAATTATTAATATTCCTGTTAAAAATCCCAATAATTTTTTCCAATATTCTTGTGGTCCAAATAAATTTATTGAATTTTCTGCGCTCATTACTATTAATAAATATATTGTTGATACTAGAAAACCTAATATTACTGCTGGTCCACCAAATCTTGGTATTGATCTTTTGTGTGCTCTTCTTTCATCTTTTGGAATATCTATTGCTCCTATTTTTTTTGCAATTTTCATTGTATATGGTGTAGTTACAAATGTTACTACAAATGCAAGTATAAATGCTATTGCTATATTTCCCCACATATGTATTCCTCCAATTATTTCATATTATTGTTTTCTATTTCTTCTACCATTTTTAGTCTCTCTTCATATCTGCCGCCTTTAAATTCTGTTCCTAACCAATTTCTTATTATGCATATTGCTTCATTTGTTGTTAGGTAGTCTCCTCCAAGTGTTATTACATTTATGTCATCATCTGCTTTTGCAAATTTTGCAGATTCTTGGTCATGTATTGAAGCAGCTCTTATTCCTTTAAATTTGTTTGCTACTACTGTCATTCCATATCCTGATCTGCATACTAATATTCCGCAGTTACATTCTTTATTTTGTATTGCTTCTGATACTTTTTTTGCATATATTGGATAGTCTGTTCTTTCTTCTGAGTCTGTTCCATAGTCTTTGTATTCTATTCCGCTTTCACCTAAATATCTTTTTATTTCTTCTTTTAATTTGTATCCTCCGTGGTCTGCTCCTAATGCTATCATTCGTATCACTCCTTACTTTTTTATATATTGTATAATTTTAAATTTGTTTCCAAATTTTTTCTTTGTTCACTATATCATATTTTGTTGGTGATTACAATATTTTAGACAAAAAAATGTCCTTTTGATGACGATTCTGTTTGGGACATCGTCTTTAAAAAGGACATTTTTTTATTTAATTGCTTCTTGTGCATATTTATTATTAACAATTTTATCATAAGGAGCCTTAACTTTAAGTTCACCGGCCAAACTCATAACTTCTTGCAACTTATCAAAACTCTCTTGTTTTAAAACTGGTGTCTCATTCCAAGCATCAATATCTTTATAACTTTGAATTGCGGTTGTTAAAAGTTCAATATCCGTGTCTGGAAAGAAACTTTTGATTGATTCCGCTATTTCTTTTGCAGTATGCTCTTTAACCCATTTTTGTCCTTTGTAAATTGCATTTGTAAAGTTTTGAATTGTAGTTTGATTATTTTCAATATAACTCTTCTTTGCAAAATATGCTGTATATGGTATTTCCCCCGCTTCTTTTCCAACTGATGCTGCAATATGACCTTTGCCTAATTTTTCTATGTTAGATGCAGTTGGTTCAAAAAGTGTTACATAGTCAGCGCTTCCTGATGTAAAAGCACTTGCCATCAAATCGAATTTTATACTATCATCTAGTGTTAAATCTTTTCCAGGTGTTAGTCCTTTTTGTTTAATTACATATTCTAATGTCATATATGGAACTCCTCCTTTTCTACCTGGTATTACTGTTTTTCCTTTTAGCATATTCCAATCAAAGTTATCAATTTTTTCTTTTGATACTAAAAATGAACCATCTCTTTTTGTTAGTTGTGCAAATACTTGTGTATAATCTTCTTTTCCTTCATTATATACATATATTGATGCTTCTGGTCCAGCAAATCCAATTTGAGATTCACCTGATAGTACTGATGTCATTACTGCATCTGCTCCTTGCCCTGTTGTTAAGTCTATTTCTATGTTGTAGTCTTTAAAATATCCGTTGTTTATTGCTACATATTGTGGTGCGTAAAATACTGAACGCGTTACTTCATTCATTTTTATTACTGTTGAATTACTGTCTGTTTTGTTATTATTTTTTTGATATATTGCTATTCCTGCAATTATTGCAATTATTAAAAATATAACAATTAACATTATTATTTTTCTTTTCACAATAGTCCTCCTAGAATATTATTTTCGGATAAATTTTTCAAGCAATAAAACTCCTCCATACATAACACCTGCTACAATTCCTAGAATAATAACACTTGTCATAACCAAATCAAGTTTAAACACCTGACCACCATACACAATTAAATATCCCAAGCCTGCCTTTGAAACTAAGAACTCACCAGATATTACACCAACTAATGAAAGCCCTATATTTACTTTTAAAGAATTTATAAATGTTCCTATATTGGCAGGTATAACTATCTTTGTAAGTAATTGAAGTTTGGTACTGCTAAAAGTTTTTGCCATTTTGATTATTTCTTTGTCTGTTTTTAGATATCCATTTAGCATTTCTAGTACAGTAACTATTAAGGAAATTAAAATTGCCATCGTTATGATTGCTGGCATGCCTGATCCGTACCCAAATTATGATTATTGGACCAAGTGCAACTTTTGGCAAACTGTTCAGTACTACTAAAAATGGTTCTGATACTTTTGCCAAAAATTTAGACCACCATAAGATTATAGCAATAGCGACTCCCATCAATGTTCCAAGTCCAAACCCTACAATTGTTTCATATACTGTTACTTTTACATGTTTTAGTAAATCGTTTGATGTCAAATGTGTAAATGTACTCCATATTCTGCTTGGTTGGCTTGTTATAAAACTGTCTATTATTTTTGCGTTTGCTAAGGCTTCCCAAATCACTAAAAATCCTATTAAAATTATTAATTGAGTGGCTATTACTAATAATTTTTTTCTTTTTACTTTTTTTAAATATTTTTTTCTTTCTTGTGATATTTTATTTTTCATCTACACCAAGCTCCTTCCATAAGCAGTCAAAATATCTGCTGAATTTAGGACTTTGTCTGCAATTTATTGGTGTTCTATTTTCCATTTCAAAATCAATTTTGTGGATATCTTTTATTGTTCCGGGCCTTTTGCTTAATACAAGTACTCTGTCTGACATACTTATTGCTTCTGATATATCATGTGTTACGATTAGTGCCGTAATTTTTTCTTTTCTTAATATTGAATAAATATCTTCTGTTACCATTATTCTTGTTTGATAATCCAACGCAGAAAACGCCTCGTCTAAAAGTAATATTTTGGGCTTTACTGCCAGTGTTCTAATTAGCGCAACTCTTTGTCTCATTCCTCCTGATAATTCTGATGGATATTTGTTTTTGAAATCGTATAAATTATATTTTTTTAGCAGTTCCTTTACGTATTCAATATTCTCTTTAGTCTTTATTCCTTTTATTTCTAGCCCAAATAATGTGTTGCTTAATATATTTCTCCATTCTAATAGACAATCTCTTTGTAGCATATATCCTATTTTTGGAGATATTCCGCTGACTTTTTCTCCTTCTATGTAGATTTCTCCTTCTGTTTTTTCTTCTAGACCTGCTATTATTGATAGTAGTGTTGATTTTCCACATCCGCTTGGTCCTATTATGCTTACAAATTCTCCTTCTTTTATTCTAAAATTTACATTTTTTAGTGCTTGTATTTCGTCTTCTTTGTTTTGATATTTTTTTCCTATATTTTTGACTTCTAGTATGTTTTTCATAAATTGCCTCCTTTTATTTATCCTAATATATTTTATGTAAAATTTAAAATAGAGGTTACTTTTTATTTGTTTTTAATTCTTTTTTGTATACATATGTATATTGCCTTTTCCCTTTTCCGAACAAATCTGAAAATTTTCTGTGCAGTATATGAAAAAAAGATTCTAGTTACATTTTATAACTAGAATCTTTTTATATATTAGAAAAGATGTATATTTATATATAAAATTATATTGCATAGAAAATTTATTTTATTTAATATGAATTTTCATCATATTGTATTGCTTCAAATTTTGTTTTACTAACTAACTCTGCAATTTCATATATTAATCTTTGTTGTTCTGGACTACATCTTTCCAAAACTGTATTAAAATCTTTTCTTAGATAATTTTTTGATCTAACATTACTTCCTGTTAATAGATAACCGGGGTGATACTTTTAATATTTCTGCAATTTGTGTTAATCTGTTTAAATTCAAATGGCCTTTGCCTGTTTCCACCCTACTCATATATGCTACAGAAATGTTCATTTTATCAGCAAGTTCTTCCTGCCTTAAATTTTGTTCTACTCTTGCTTCTCTTATTCTTCTTCCTATTACAGTATAATCTGGCGCCATAAAGTCAACCTCCTTCATTTGTAAATATATCACCTATAAGGAAATATGTCAATATTTTTTGTAATTTATTTGTAAATATTTATTTTTTGATTATCAGCATTTTTTTTGCTACTTTTGACTTCATTTTTTTTAATTCTGAATTTCCTAATTCATTTATTTTTATTAAATTATACGCAAAATTTATGGAATTACTTTTAAATTCAATATAATTTATCTTTTGCTTTAATTGGTAGTTATTTGTGTTCCATTTTTTGTTTCCTGTGTATATAACTATTGGTATTACAATTGGATTTCTTACATTTTGGAGCATATTTTGTTCGCATCCTTTTATTATTTTTAATGAATACTCAAGCATTTTATATATAATATTTAAATCAATTTCATGAAGTTCTTTGATTATGACAAAAATCTCTTTACTTTTTATTTTACAGGTTATCATATTTTCATAATTGCTTTTTTCAAAATTTTCATTTTCATCATAATACATTATTTGGTTTTCTTGTGTCGTTTGATTTGCATTATAATATGTTATGTCGTTTTGTTTAATTGGTTCATCTGCCCATACAAATTCATTTAAAAAATCTTGTAAATCTTCTATATTTTTTAATATTTCTATAATTTCAAATTGACTATTTATTTCTCCATCTTCAAGTATATACTCTGCTTTTTCTTCTTCAACTCTTCCGTAATTATTCATATCAATGTTACCTTTGTAATCCATATAGTCATTATATGAGAAATATCTCATAAGACCTCCTTCCTATGTATACAATTTCAATTGGATTTTATTTGAATTTTATTGACCTATAAAATTTATTACTAGATTTAATTTTAAATTTAATACTTCATTTGTAGAAAATAACATTTTGAATTAATTTTTTCGAAAAAACTTCCTGTTCTTATATTAACATAAACGGGTAACAATTGCAATTATTTTTTCAATTGTTACCCAAATTATAATATTTATTCTTTTTTTATGTTGTTTTATGTCATTTATTGTCAAATTTTGTTGGTATTTTTGACATATTATTTATTTTTTATCATTAAAAGTCTTATTTTGTAATTTTTTGTCTAACATATTCATATAAAATAATTCCTGTTGCAACAGAAGCATTCAAACTTTCTGTCTTTCCAAGCATTGGTATTTTTATTTTTTCATCCGCCATTTCTTGAATTTGCGGTTCAACACCATTCGCTTCGTTTCCTATAATAATCACCTTTTTATCAAAATTGATATCATATAGACTATTGTTTGTTTGAAGCGAACTTACAACCAGTTTAAAATTATTTTTTTGTGTTTCTTTTAGTGTTTGTTCTAAATCTTCACATTCTATAATCTTAATTCTAAAAATGGCTCCCATTGTTGAACGTACAACTTTTGGGTTATAACAGTCCGCTGTTCCTTTTGATACCAATATTTGGTTTAAACCTATACTATCAACAGTTCTAAGTATTGTTCCTAAATTTCCTGGGTCTTGAATATCATCTAATGCAACTATTATATCTTGGTTGTAATCAATGTCTTTTTCTTTGTTGTTTCTTCCTATTATCGCCATTATTCCTTGTGGTGCATTTACATCTGACATTGTTTTTAATATGTTTTCAGTTACATATATACAATTATATTTTGCAATTTCATACATCAAATCTTTTGGAATTATTCCTGTATCTTCGCAATTATCACAAATTATGATTTGCTTGATATTTGCTTTTTCTTCAATTGCTTCTTTTACTAATTTTATTCCTTCAATAATGAATTCTTGGCTTTGGTCTCTGTATTTCTTTTCTTTTAATTTTTTTACATGTTTTACAAATTCATTATCTTTACTTGTAATTACTTGCATATCTTCTCCTTTCGCTTCACTAAAATTAGGGATAGGGGGACGGGTCTCTAATCCCTATTTTTTTATCATTACATTATAACTATATATAATTTAAAATAATTTTTAGGGATTAGAGACCCGTCCCCCTATCCCTAATTTTTATTTACTTAACTGTTTCAAAAATTCAGTAACATCATTTAAGATTTGTCTTTCATTTGTTGAGCCAATATCTAATGTAATCATTGTCTTAACACCTGGTGAAAATTTGATTCTATTACCATATGCTTTAATCAATTTCTGTAA
>ENA-OPVG01000037-OPVG01000037.1-human-gut-metagenome-genome-assembly--contig:-NODE-37-length-98136-cov-44.535894_pt1 | contig 98136 bp, 103 predicted proteins | sample MGYA00241093_ERZ501975 | MGnify/ENA primary metagenome ERZ501975 (study PRJEB25962, sample SAMEA2042993) | human gut metagenome | biome: human gut; feature: human-associated habitat; material: faeces... | reverse complement strand
GTGAGAAAGCCCATGGGCAAATTGAGATCCGAGAGTATTATCAGACGGAAGATATCCGGTGGCTGAGCCAAAAGAAGAATTGGAAAGGCCTGAGAAGCATTGTAATGGAGAAGAAACGAATAGAAAAAGCAGGAAAGATAACGTATGAATATCGATATTTTATAAGCAGTTTAAAAACGGATATCAACGAAGTCAGCCGAGCGGTGCGAGGTCATTGGAGTATAGAAAGTATGCATTGGCATTTGGATGTAACATTTCGGGAGGATGCAAATACGACAATCGATAAAATGGCGGCACAAAATTTGAACATTATAAGAAAATGGAGCCTGAGTATTTTGAAACCAGCAGAACTATCAAGACATAAGTTGTCAATGAGAAAGAAAAGGTTCGTAGTAAGTTTGCGTCCAATTAAGTATTTAGAAGAGCTTTTAGAAGCTTAAAAAGTAGAAAAAAATAGAATTTGCAGTTGCTAACCATTCATGCGTTTGTCGTGTAAGTGTTATAGTTTTACATGGACAGAAATTGTCAAAATGATTATAATAAAAGAATTAACATTATTATCGTGTGAAGAGGGTTTTTATGGAAAAATATTTTACTATTGTAAGTGACGGTTCCTGCGATCTGCCGGAAGAGATCGTGAAAGAAAAAGAAATCGGCGAGGTGCATTTCCTGGTTTCTTTTGACGGAAAAGAATATAAAAAAGAAGGTGTAGAAATCCGTCTGGAGGATTTTTACGGGAAAATGGTGGCGGAGTCCAATGTTTTTCCGCTGACAGCGGCACCGTCTCCAAATGATTATTATGAAGTTTTTAAAGAAAAGGCAAAAGAGGGAAAAGATATCCTTTGTATCTGTATTTCCACCAAGCTTAGTTCCTCCATGCAGTCCGCAGAGATCGCAGCAAAGATGCTTGCAGAGAAGTATCCGGACATTCAGGTGAAGATCATTGACTCTCTGGCCTGTACGTTGATGCAGGGGCTTTATGTGCTGGAAGCCTGCAGACTTCGTGACCTGGGTTATACTCTGAAAGACAGCATTGAAAGAATGAACCAGCTGACAGATACCCAGAGGATCTTTTTTACGGTAGGAAATCTGGAATATCTGGAGCACGGCGGACGCATTGGAAAGGTTGCCAGCATTGCAGGTAAGCTTCTCAATGTGAAACCGCTGATTACCTTAAAGGACGGTGAGATTTATTCACCGGGGCTGAAAAGGGGCAGAAAAAAATCTATGGCAGGAACCATTGACCTGCTTCTTGATTACATGGAAGAGAACGGGTATACTCCAGAGAACTGTTCCCTGGTCATTGGTTACTGCTATGGATATGAAGAAGCGGAGAGCTTCCAGAAAATGCTGATGCAGAGCCTGGAAGAAAAATTCGGAACAACAGAGACAGTTCCCATTCACCGGATCGGAGCTACCATCGGTGTGCATACAGGCCCGTATGCCATTGGGATTGGAATCATCCGGCGGAGTGATATGGTATAAGTTTAAGAAAGAACAGGGCCGGCAGACGATTAATGTCTGTCGGTCCTGTTTTGGTATCTGCGGGCCGGATGATAAACAAGCACTGTGATGAGAATAAGCAACGCCGTTGTGGACAGGCTGACAGGATAAACCATCATCAGGCTGGAAAAACTGCGGTGGTTCGGGAATACGGCATATACCCATGCAATCCTGGTTCCGCAGACACCGATGGTTGTAAGCAGTGCCGGGACAAAAGAAATCCCGAAACCCCGGAGATAGCCGGACATGATCTCATAGAGCAGACTGAAAATGTATGCGGAAAAGATAATGACCAGACGGGTATAACCGATGTCAATAACCTGGGGATCACTGTTAAACAGGGAGAGCAGGAATTTTCCGCTGGAGAGGATCAGGATGGCAGCTGCGGCAGTTGTTACCAGACCTTCGGCTACACATAACAGCAGAACTTTTTTGCATCGCCGGATCTGCTTTGCGCCATAATTCTGTCCCACGAATGTTGTGCAGGCCTGGCTGAATGAATTAAATACATAATATACCAGGATCTCAATATTGAAGGCTGCACTGGATGCTGCGATCACAAGAGTTCCAAGACTGTTGATAGCAGACTGGATCACCAGATTGGCGATATTAAATACGGCACTCTGGATTCCGGCAGGAAGTCCGATCCGCAGGATCTTCAGGAGACAGGCTCTGTCAATGGATAGTTTATGTAAGTCAAGATGTACCCATTTCTCTGTTTTTGTCAGTTTGATAAAAAGAATGGAGGAGCTGACAATATTGGCGATCACTGTGGCTGTGGCAACTCCGTTCACATTCATTCCAAGGACGATTACAAAAAAGAGATTCAAAAGCACATTCAATACACCGCCGCAGAACAGGGCCAGAAGAGGTGTCCTGGTATCGCCGGTACTGCGGAAAATAGCAGCCTCAAAATTAAAGAGAAAGATCACAGGCAATCCCAGAAGATAAATACGGATATACAAAAGTGCATATGGAAAAACATCTGCCGGAACATTAAGCAGATTTAAGAAATTTCCGATCAGCCATTCTCCAAGCAAAGTAGTCAGGATACCTGCCAGAAAAGCGGCCAGAACGGAAGTGTGCACAGCTTTCTGGACTTCATGCTCATCTTTTCTCCCGATAGCATTGGCAATGACAACATTGGTTCCCAGGGAGAGACCGATGAAAAGATTCAGGATCACGCCGATCACAGGGCTGTTGGCACCTACCGCAGCAATGGCAACAGTACGGTCTGTGCTGGCAAAATTTCCTACGATCGCAATATCCGATGCGTTAAACAGCTGTTCCAGAATTCCGGTTGCTGCTACAGGGAGAGCGTACAGAGGAATCTTATTCCAGATAGAACCGTTCAGGATATCCAGCTTTGCGGTCTGTTTTTTTGATTTCATAAAGAACACCTCATTGATTTTAGTAAAATGATAATGCAAACAGAAGCTTTTTTGCCTCATACCATATACAGTATATATCCTTGGAAAAATAATAGCAAATACCTATTAACTATGATATTATATAGCTAATAAGAATGATAGGAAGATGCTTATGGAAGTTCGTGAATTACGTTATTTTCTGGCAGTGGCAAGGGAAGAGAATATCACAAGGGCAGCAGAGAGCCTGCATATTGCACAGCCTTCTCTGTCAAAGCAACTGATGGAACTGGAGAAGAAACTTGGGAAAAAACTTCTGATCCGTGGAAAACGGAAGATCACTCTGACAGAGGAGGGGGTTCTTTTGCGCAAGCGGGCAGAAGAAATCCTGGAACTGGTGGAGAAGACCCAGCAGGAAATCAGCTCAGATACGGAAGATGTCATCGGAGATATTTATATGGGTGGAGGTACGCCGCCATCGGTTCTTGGGGCAGCTGCGAAGCTTCGGGAACGATATCCGGATGTGAAGTTTCATTTTTACAGTGGAGATGCCACAGACGTGTCGGAGCGATTGAACCATGGAACACTGGATTTTGCAGTTATGCTGCAGCCCATTGACAATATGAAATACGATTTTTTTTCCCTGAAAGAGATTTCACAATGGGGAATCCTTGCAAAGAAAGACGATCCATTTTCCAGCGGAAAAGTGATAACAAAAGAAGATATCAGGACAATGCCTCTCATCATGCATCAGAGAATTGGTCTTCAGAATGAGATTGCGCACTGGGCAGAAATGGATGTGGAGGACTTAAATATTGCGGCAACCTATAATGTGGTTCATGGAAGCCCCATTTCTTTTGTACAGCAGGGGTTAGGGTATTTTCTGACAACCAGAGAGATGCTGGCACCGGAACTGGATCCGGAAGTATGTTTTCTTCCGCTGGAACCCCAGCTTCCTACCAGACAGGCTCTGGTATGGAAAAAGCATGCGGTATTCAGTAAGGCAGCAGAGATATTTAAGAGTATAATTATAGAATAGATCAGGAGGAAAAAGTAATGAAAACAAGAAGATTAGGAAAAACAGAGCTTCAGGTCAGTGAGATCGGTTTTGGAGGAGAATGGCTGGAGCGCCATCCGGAGGAGGAAAGTATTGAGCTGATCCATTATGCATCTTCAAAAGGAATCAATATCCTGGACTGCTGGATGCCGGACCCGAAATCCAGAAATATCATTGGGGAGGGAATTAAGGAGAACCGTGACAAATGGTTTATCCAGGGACATATCGGATCAACCTGGAAGGATGAGCAATATTACCGTACCAGAGAGATGGAGTATGTGCGTCCTGCATTCGAAGATCTTTTAAAAAGACTCCAGACGGATTATATTGATCTTGGAATGATCCATTACGTAGATTCTGAGGAAGAATGGGATGATCTTCAGCAGTCTGAATATATGGATTACGTAATGGAACTGAAGAGAACAGGTGTGATCCGTCATATCGGTATGAGCTCCCATAATCCGAAAGTGGCGAAGAAAGCGGCAGAATCCGGCTATGTGGAGATGATCCTTTTCAGCATCAATCCTGCGTTTGACATGCTTCCTGCAAGTGAGAACATTGATACCATGTTTGCAGAAGAGTTTGACAGCAGTCTGAAGGGAATCGATGCAGACCGTGCCCGCCTGTACAAAGCATGCGAGGAAAATGATGTGGGAATCACAGTTATGAAGGGATTTGCAGGTGGAAGACTTTTTGATGAAAAACGTTCTCCTTTCGGTGTAAGCCTGACACCGGTACAGTGCATCCATTACGCACTTACAAGGCCGGCAGTCTGTTCCATCATGTGCGGCTACGATACAAAAGAGCAGGTCAATGATGCCGTAGCATATGAAACAGCAACGGAGGAAGAAAAAGATTACGCGTCTGTGATCGCTAATGCACCATTCCATTCTTACAAAGGTGAGTGCACCTACTGCGGACACTGCAAGCCATGCGCGGCAGATCTGGACATTGCCATGATCAATAAATTCTACGATCTTGCAACGATGCAGCCGGAAGTCCCCGCAACCATAAGATCCCACTATGAACTTCTGGAGCACAAAGCCTCCGAATGCATCGGCTGCCAGGAATGCGAAACCCGCTGCCCGTTTGGAGTGCCGATCGCAGAGAGGATGGAGAAAACTGCGAAGTTGTTTGGGTGTTGATATCTGATACAGGAGGCCTTGGGAATGATGAAACAAAACATAGAAAAGTCAAGAGAACTGGAGTTTGCGATATTTTGTATTGAAAATATAGCAGCAAAACTGGGTGTAAGTGCAGAAAAGGTATATGATGCGCTGACAGAAAAAAGTGATATTTTGAATGATTACATCATTCCGGAATATGAGATACTTCATACCCAGGGGAAAGAATATATTGTGGATGATATTATTGAGGTTATGAAAGAGAGAGGTGTTTTGTAATGATAGTATATCATGGCTCATGGCTTGAAGTGAAAAATCCAGATTTAAAACATTCCCGGTCAGATGTTGATTTTGGTAAAGGATTTTATGTGGCACCTCTCAGAGACCAGGCTGTGAAATGGTGTGGAAAATTCAAACGGCGCGGTAAACAAGGGATTGTTACAACCTTTGAGTTTGAAGAAAACGCACAGGAAAATCTGAAAATTTTGAAATTTGATTCTTATTCTGAAGAATGGCTGGATTTTATTATGAATTGCAGAAGAGAAAAGGATGATTCAGATTATGATATTGTTATGGGCGGAGTGGCCAATGATAAAGTGTTCAATACGGTTGAACTGTATTTTGATCAGTTGATTGACAAAAATGAGGCAATTAGCAGACTGAAGTATGAAAAGCCGAATATGCAAATCTGTTTTCGCACAGAGGAGTCTTTGGAGCATCTTCATTATGAGAGGAGTTTTGAAGTATGAATGCTAATCCGATTTTGTTACAAAAGAAATATGTACGGATAGTAGAATTATTTGCAGAAAAAATGGGGATTTCTGTTGAAACAGCATTGGGTATTTTTTATCATTCACAGCTGTATCAGTTGATAAGTGAGGGAATTTCAGATATGCATTGTATGAGTGATGGATATCTGGCGGAAGAGCTGGAAATAGAATATAACAAAAAACAGCCATGGAACATGGAATAAGTAACAAGGGGAAAAATTCATGCAGGTAGAACAATACGTAATGGCCTATGGCATTGAGCAGGACAGGATCAGGGCGATCATTCCGGAGGGATTTGTTTCTCTGCGTCCGGTTCTCAGAATCAATGCAGAGATCCAGGACAACAGTAATGGTTATCTGGAATTTAACACACCGGTAGAAAAAGACAATGCGGGATGTTATTTCCTGAAAGAAACACCGGAATTAAAAAAGCCGGAGACGATCACCGAGAATAAAGAATTCTGTGACTGCACATTTCAGTGGAAGTTTACTGAAAAGGATGCCCATGGTGTCAGCATCGGAAAAACCCTTCCAGCCTATCCACAAGAGCCGGAAACGACCTATCCCAGAGATACATTTACAGCAGAAAATGCAGCAAAAATTCCATGCAGACAGGTGCTGGGAACATATAAAGTTATTTTTGAAAGATAGTAAAGTAAAGATAACGAAAAAACAGTCATAGCAGACAGAAAATAGACTAATACAGGGCAAGAGGAGGACTAGCTTATGTTTCGAAAAATGAGAAGATCCAAACAGGAATTAACCAAAGAAGAATGTATCGAAATCCTGAAAAAAGAACCAAGAGGCGTGCTTTCCGTGCAGGGAGAGGATGGATATCCCTATGGAATGCCTATGACCCACTGGTATAACGAGAAAGATGGAAAAATCTATTTCCACGGAGCAAAATCTGGTCATAAGATTGATGCCATCAAAAATTGTGACAAAGTTTCATTCTGTGTTATGGACGAGGGATATCGAAAGGAAGGAGAATGGGCACTAAACATTCGAAGTGTGATTGTGTTTGGACGCCTCCGTATAGTGGAAGAACCGGAAAAGGTCGTGGAAATCTGCACAAATTTATGCAAAAAATTCACGGATGATAAAGCATACGTGGAACATGAACTGAAACATTCCGGTCCTGCAGTTCTCTGCCTGGAGCTGGAACCGGAGCATATGACCGGAAAACTGGTAAATGAGTCCTGAAAATCGCCTGCGGAGAAGAACATCATGGAAAATACAGAGAAGAAAATAAAAGTCCTGATAAAGCCACAGTGTGACGCGGAAATCCGAAACAGGTTTATAACAAAATTTGGAGAGAAATGTGAGTTTGTTTTTGAAGAAAATGAAATCAGGGACTCCATTACAACAGCAGAGGTTGTGATCGGAGAACCGGAAGAATCGGAACTTCGGAAAGCCGAAAATCTCCATTGGATCCAGCTGACCTGGGCTGGCGCAGACAAATATACAAAAATGAAAATATTCCCGGAAACTATTACACTGACCAATGCTTCCGGAGCGTTCGGAAAAATTATATCGGAATATGTGATCGGGAACATCATTGCCCTGTATCGAGGACTTCCTGTTTACTGGAAAAACAAGCAGGAACGTCTCTGGGTACAGAATAGATCATCAGACACCATATATGGAAAAAATGTTCTTATCCTGGGAACCGGTGACATCGGAAAAAACATCGCTCACAGAATGCAAGCATTTGAAACCCATGTGACTGGAATAAAAAGAACAGCATTCTCAGAACATTCGCAGCAGCTGAAAGACTTTGATGAGGTATACGATCTGACAGCACTGGATGATAAACTGCCACAGGCGGACATTGTGATCGGCTGCCTTCCGGGAACTTTGGAAACAAAAGGACTTCTGAATTACGACCGTCTGCATTCCATGAAAAAAGATGCAGTTCTAATCAATGTAGGAAGAGGAAGCCTTATTCCAACAGAAGACCTGATCCGGGCATTACAGGAGGGCCACTTAAAAGGCGCAGTCCTGGATGTATTTGAGACAGAACCACTTCCGTTCGATTCTCCGCTGTGGGAAATGGACCAGGTTATTCTCACCCCACACATCGCAGGCCCAAGTTTCGGAGGAAACGCAGAAGTTCAGGATATGATCTGGAACATTTGCATGGAAAATCTGGAACGATATCTGAACGGAAAAGAATTAAAGAATATTGTCCGGTTAAATGAGGGATATTAACAAAGGCGATGAATATCGGTGCAAGGCTCGTACCCGGAAGTATCTCAGGAAAATTTGCCGGGAAAATTAACGGATGATTTCGCTTCAGTTCGATATTGAGAGGGAGATTTTCCTACAAGTTTTTTAAAGATCCTGCAAAAATAACTGACATTGTCATATCCAACTCTGACAGAAACGCTGGCTATTTTGTCAGAGCTTTCCCTTAATATTTTGCAGGCGATGCTGATACGATATTGAATAAGATACTCGACCGGGGATATTCCGATATTTTCCCGGAAATAGCGCAAAGCGGTGTTGGGACTGATATTCGCGGCAGCTGCAATATCTGTCAGTGATATTGGGGCGGCGTAGTGTGTCTGGATATACTCGAGCATTATTGGAATCATGCGTTCAGAGTGTGAAGGCAGAACACTTGATCTGGGAGTAAGCTGTTCCGGGGAAAGATGCTCTGTCATAATAAGCCAGATTTCACTTAAAAGGTTATGAATGAGAAGCTCCTGTCTTTCCGGTGAGGCCAGATTAAGAAACAATTGACCGCAGAGATTCAGAATATGTTTTTGCCATGTTTGCTGCTTGAAAATAACGCAGGGAAGCATGGCATTTTCTAATGGCAGAATATATTTTTTGTAAATAAGACTTTCACCTGGAGCAAGAAAAGTGGGGGAAAATACAATATTAGGCATGATGCCATAGTTTTCAGCTGTGAAATGATGCAGCATACCGCTGTTGATAAAAATTCCTTCTCCGGAATGTAAAGTATAGGTTTTCTGCTCAACCTGGCAGGTAACAGTACCCTCTGAAACGCAGATGATCTCAAATTCCTTATGCCAGTGCCAATTGATATCGTTATTATAAAATTTTCGAGTATCATCTATATAAAATTCCAAAGGAAAATCAGGTCCGCCGTGTTTTTTTGTTTCCTGCAGATTGCTGTTTGTGTGAATGTTCTGCATGAGATTACAGAATTCCTTTCTGTTATATATAGTGATATTGTACTATAAAATGAAAGAAAAGTGCAATTACAATTTCAAAATGTGGTGATATAATACAAAAGGCTGAAAAGGAATCAAAATAACATGGAGGAGGATTTCTGATGAAAGACAAATATCAGAAAACGGTATATGCCTGTTTTGTGGGTTACATCGTGCAGGCAATCGTAAATAACTTTGTGCCGCTGCTTTTTCTGACATTTGAAAAAAGCTACCATATTCCACTGAGCCAGATCACAATGCTGATCACATTCAATTTCGGGATCCAGCTGCTCATTGATCTTCTGTCTGCAAAATTTGTAGACCGGATCGGCTACCGGATTTCCATTGTTCTGGCTCATGTATTTTCAGCGGCAGGACTGATCTGCCTGGTGATCCTGCCGGATCTTTTGCCTAATGCATTTGCGGGATTATTTATTTCCGTAGTGATCTATGCAGTAGGCGGCGGATTGATCGAAGTGCTGATCAGCCCTATTGTGGAGAGCTGCCCAAGTGATAATAAAGAAAAGGCAATGAGCCTTCTGCATTCCTTTTACTGCTGGGGTCATGTGGCAGTGGTCCTGCTTTCCACGATCTTTTTCCGTATATTTGGAATTGAAAACTGGAAGATCATGGCACTGATCTGGGCGATTGTTCCTATTGTAAATGGTATTACATTTACAAAAGTTCCTATCGCAACTCTGATCGAAGAGGGCGAGACAGGAATGACAATAAGAGAATTATGCAGGAATAAGACATTCTGGATCCTGATGTTAATGATGCTGTGTGCCGGTGCAAGTGAACAGGGTGTCAGCCAGTGGGCTTCAACATTTGCGGAGCAGGGACTGGGAGTAACCAAGACCATCGGAGACCTTGCAGGTCCTATGGCATTTGCGATCCTGATGGGAAGTTCCAGAGCCTTTTATGGAAAATTCGGAGACAGGATGGATCTGGACAAATTTATGATCGGCAGCAGCATTCTCTGCATTATTTCCTATCTCTGCATTTCCCTTGCACCATCTGCATTTGTGTCACTGATCGGCTGTTCCATCTGCGGATTTTCCGTGGGAATCATGTGGCCGGGAAGCTTCAGCAAGGCATCCATGGCACTGCGAAGAGGAGGTACATCCCTGTTTGCGTTTCTTGCACTGGCCGGAGATGTAGGATGCTCCGGAGGTCCGACTTTAGTTGGATTTGTGTCCGGGATATTATCAGACAACCTGAAAAAAGGAATCCTGGCAGGGGTTATTTTCCCTGTATTTTTGCTGGTGGGAATTCTGCTTTTGGGAAAGAGCCGGAGTGCAGAGTGAAATAATTCTTAAATTTTATAAATTGCTATTGACAATAGTACGATTTCGAACTAATATCCAACGGTACGAAATCGTACTATTTTTTATGGAGGTAAATATCATTGACGAACCGGGAAAAAATTGACCGGATCTATGAATCAGCACAGAAAATAGATCAGGTATATGATGTATGGGCTACGAAACATAAATTAACTTTATATGAAATGATGATGTTTTATGAAATTTTTCAGAAGGAAAACAGGGAGATCACACAGAAAGAGTTAAGTATGAAACTGGGAGCACCTAAGACTTCTGTTAACAGCCTTATTAAGAAACAGTTAAATGCAGGATATATCTGGATGCAGGTTAATCCACAGAACAAAAGAGAAAAGATCATATTACTGACAGAAAGTGGAGAACGTTTTGCCAGAAATCTGGTTCAGCCGCTGTTTCAGTATGAGGAAGAAGTCATAGGAATGCTGGATGACAGAGATGTGGAAACTGTTATTACAGTACAGAATAAATTTGCGGATATCTTACTGAGTAAGATGGAAGATATATAAGAGAGGAGATATTTTTTGGATACACAAGTTAAATTAGAACATGAAGTCAGTTTCCGCTGGCTGATCGTATTTGCATTGCCAACGATTTTATCCAGTATTTTTTCCAGCCTGTATTCTACGTTGGATGGGATTTTTATTGCAAGACTGGTGGATACAGATGCGTTATCTGCGATCAATATCACAATGCCAATGATCTTTCTTGCGTCGGCAATCGGAATGATGTTTGGCAGCTTTATGTTTTGCTTTTTTGAACCCGCTGTGATATTTTCTCGGATCGGATCAGGCACTTCTGCATTATTGCAGGGAATATATGATTCCGGTTTTGATCACACTGCCTTTCGCAGTGTTTGGAATGGTATTTCAGCTTAGTTTCATTACAGTAGGAAAAGCAGGTTTCGGTGCTGCACTTTCGGTTATGGGTGGAGTCCTGAATATTGTACTGGACTGGCTGTTTGTCGCGATTTTTCACTGGGGACTGGCAGGCGGTGCTGTAGTAGATTTTTTTGCAAAAAACAACGCCCAGGTGGAGACGATCGCACTGTATGGATTCCGGATCGTGGCAACCAGCTTCCTGATGATGGCCTACAACGTATTTGCATCCGGCTGGTTCACTGCATTAAACGATGGAAAAACATCTGCGATCTTATCTTTCTGCCGAACTGTCATTTTCATGATCGCGCCGGTACTGATACTGCCAGGGATCTTTGGCATGGATGGAGTATGGATGTCCATTACAGCTGGTGAGGTTTTGAGTATTCTTATGAGTATTTTTTATTTCAGAAAATACAGAAATATGTGGAGCGTAAAAGTATAAAATGGGACAGGGCAGCTTCCGAAATTGAGGAGGCTGCTCTGGCTTTTTTATGGTATACTGATATCAGTTTGATATAAGATAAACGAGAGGATAAATAGATGGAAAAAAAGATCGTTCAGGTTTAGGAGAGAACTCAGCAACTGATCCGGCAGTTATTAAATGTCTGGGAAAGTTCTGTACGGGCAACCCATGATTTTCTTTCGGAAGAAGAGATCATCAAGATCAGGGAATACGTTCCCATGGCAATAGAAAATGTAGAATATCTGATCATTGCGGAAAAAGAATTCGGAGAGCCTGTTGCATTTATGGGAATTGACAGTAATCGGTTGGAAATGCTCTTCCTTTCTCCGGAGGTCAGAGGAAAAGGGCTTGGAAAGCAGCTGCTTCAGTACGGTATTGAAACTTATAACATTCAGGAACTCACCGTAAACGAACAGAATCCCCAGGCAGTCGGCTTTTATGAGCATATGGGATTTCAGACTTATAAAAGAACGGATCATGATGAGGAAGGGAATCCGTATCCGCTTTTGTATATGAGATTATCCAGATAAGCAAAGCGATTATTTGCCTATGGTTAAGTGCAGGATGCGGGATTTATCAGTGCTATATTTAGACTGTGCTAATAAAGCAGAAAGGGAAGGATAAGAATGAACTGTCAGGAATTGACTGATCAGATAGAAGAATACAAGCCTTATAATGAGCAGGAAGAAAAAGACAAACGTCTGATCCTGGACTGGATCAGAAATAATGAGAATGCTTTTTCCAGAGAAAATACAGTAGCCCATATGACGGCTTCCGCCTGGGTTGTGAACAGGGAGCGAACCAGAGTTCTTATGGTATATCACAATATTTACAACTCCTGGTCCTGGCTTGGAGGACATGCGGATGGGGAGACGGATCTTCTGTCTGTTGCAATCCGGGAGGTAAAGGAAGAAGCGGGGATTTCCAACGTTCATCCGGTGTCTGAGGAGATTTTTTCCATGGAATCCCTGACTGTAGACGGCCATGTGAAAAAAGGAAAATATGTATCCAGCCATCTGCACTTTAATATCACATATCTCCTTGAGGCAGATCCGGAAGAAGCGGTTTCCATAAAAGCAGACGAAAACAGCGGTGTAGCCTGGTTTTCACCGGAAGAAGCATTGGAGAGATCTACAGAACCGTGGTTTGTGGAGCATGTTTATAGCAAACTTTTGGAAAAAATGAAGGATGTGAAGGGGAACGGTAAATGAAAATTGCACTTGTACAGATGAGTATGGGAAAGGAAATATCCGAGAATCTTGATAAAAGCCTGAAATACTGTGATATGGCAGAAAACTGTGATCTGGTCTTTTTTCCGGAAATACAGCTGACACCGTTTTTTCCGCAGTATCACAATATATGTGTGGATCATTACTGTATAGATATGGATAATGATGCACTGGTAAGATTGTGCCAGAAAGCCAGGGAGCATCGATATTATTTATCACCAAATGTCTATCTGGAATCAGAAGGAGCCAGATACGATACTTCTCTTTGGATCTCCCCGGAAGGAAAAATCCGAGATACTGCAAAAATGGTCCACATCGCACAGAATGAAAATTTTTATGAGCAGGATTATTATACACCGGCGGAGGACGGCTTTAAAGTTTTTGCCACACCATTTGGAAAGATCGGCATTGTAATCTGTTTTGACAGACATATGCCGGAAAGCATCCGTACCTGTGCAAAAAAAGGTGCAGACCTGATCATAGTCCCGACTGCAAATACAAAAGCAGAGCCAATGGAAATGTTTGAATGGGAAATGCGGGTTCAGGCCATGCAGAACCAGGTTTTCATTGCCATGTGCAATCGTGTCGGAACAGAAGATAAAATGCAGTTTGCCGGGGAATCCATCGTGATCGATCCAAGAGGGAAAGTCCTTGCAAAAGCAGATGACAGGGAGCAGTTACTGGTGTGTGATATTGATCTGCAGGAGGTAAAAAAAGTCAGAAGCAGTCTGGATTATTTATCCCTTCGAAGACCTGAGCAGTATGAGTAATAAAGGAGAAACAAAAAATGGCAAAACTATATTTCCGATACGGGGCGATGGGAAGCTCGAAATCTGCCAATATTCTGATGGTTCGTTATAATTATGAAGAACGTGGTCAGTATGCGATACTGTTAAAACCAAGAACAGACGACCGGGATGGAGAGCATAAGATCCAGTCCCGGATAGGCTTGTCGGCTCCGGCTGAATATGTGGATGATTTTCTGAAAGAAATTTCAAAATTATGGAATGGAAAGGAAACAGAATATCTGTATCATGGCAAAAAAGTAAATGCCATTCTGGTGGATGAAGCACAGTTTCTTTCCCCGGAAGAAGTCGATACATTATCAGATATTGTGGATTTTTATGAGATTCCGGTTCTCTGCTATGGCCTTCGTACAGACTTTTTGAACCACCTGTTTCCCGGTTCCAGGCGACTGATGGAAATAGCAGATGTTATCGAAGAAGTTCCCACTGTCTGCTGGTGCGGGAAGCGTGCACAGTGCAATACCCGATATTCCAACGGAAAGATTGTGCGGGAAGGTGCCCAGATCATGTTGGGATCAAATGAGAGCTATGTGGCGCTTTGCAGAAAACATTATAAAGAAGGGAAATTGTGGAAATGAGATAACATCCTGAACACAGGTCGCGAAGCGGATTGCGAATGTCCTCTTTACGCACGGAAGAATATGATACTTCAAAGCCAGATAAGTCAAAACGTCTTACCTGGCTTTTTTGCAATGAATCCGATTGTAATAAGGATTATCGTTAACACCCATGAAATCGGGAACGCATAATACAGAATATTTAACTGATGATAATGTCTGAAAACCGTACAGATCCATACAATGCGAAAACAGCAGTTTCCAATAATAGTAGCAACAGCCGGGTACAGGGAATGTCCGGTACCTCTTAATACGCCTGCCGGGATCTCGTACAGGTTGCACAGCGGTTCGAAAAAAAGAATGCACAGGATACGAAGGCAGGCATTTTGTATCACTGTTTGATCTGCAGAAAAAAATCCTGCAAAAAAATTCCGGAATATGACAAGTGGTTCAATAAGGATCAGACTGCTCACAATAGAGAAGACCAGACATATCCGCAGGATTTTTCTGCATCGGTAAAGCTGCCCGGCAGAGTAATTCTGGCTGGTAAAGGTGGTAGCTGTCTGACCGAAAGCAGTAATCACGTAATAGGTAAAATATTCAAAGTTCATGGCAATGGTACTGCCTGCAATTGCAGAAGAGCCAAAGCTGTTCACAGAGGCCTGTACAAAGATATTGGCAAAGCAGAATACAGCACCCTGGATGGCCGAAGGGATTCCCACTTTAAGAATTGCACTTACAGATCCGGAATAAAGATCACATTTATGAAGTGCAAATGGAAAAGAAGAAGTATCCTTTTTCAGGCGGCAGATCAGAAGGAGCGCAGAAAGCATGGTGGACAGAACTGTAGCAGCGGCAACTCCGGAAACGCCAAGCTTAAAGAATACCACAAATATAATATTTAGAAACACATTTACAATTCCCGACAGAGTGAGAGCAAGAAAGGGATAACGGCTGTTGCCGCAGGCTCTGAGGATCGCAGAACCAAAATCATAAAGCAGCAGAAAGGGATAACTGACAAAATAGATCCGAAGATAAAGCACGGAGGAAAAACGGAGGTATCCGAATTGCTGGAGAAGAACCATGCACATCCCAATATCCGTTTTACCACATGGGAAGATTATGCCATTATGTCAATGGTGGAGCGGGGACTGGGAGTGGGAGTGCTTCCGGATATGATCCTGAGACGAATTCCATACCAGATCGCGATCCGATCATTCAGAAATCCATATTTCAGAGAAATTGGACTGGTAATGAAAGACAGAACAAAGCTGACTCCGGCAACCAGGAAGTTTATAGAATATCTTACGATCAATGAACGGTTGGAACGGCTGTGATCTCGGCGGAGCTGCACTTGCATCTGCTATTGGTATGGTGATTCTGCTTTTTTCGGTACTGTTCGGAGGAAACAGCTTGTGGATGGTAATGCCGGTGGTGGAAATTGTGGTGTTATTCATCAGTGTCATGTTTTTGAAATTTTCTCAGACATCCGAGTACTCCGAAAGAATTCAGAAGATGAAGTGACTAACAGTAAATATGTTAGTTGTATAGAACATTATAGTGTGGTAAACTTCAATCAATAAGAGTTGGAGGAGTGTCTATGAAATTAAAAAACGTTTTGATAGTAGTAAAAGATATCGAAAAATCGAAACAGTTTTATCATGATCTGTTTGGCTTGGATATGATATTGGATAATGACGGAAATATGATCGAGGTAGGAACGCCGATATAATAAAAGAATCTCTGGGCAGATAAAGGGGGAAGAAATTATGTTTTATGGATTTGACCAGGTATTTAATATTTTATTTGCAATTATATTTTTCTGCGTTTTGGGAACGATGGTTTATATTTTTGTGAAAAATATCAGCACATGGAATAAAAATAACAATTCTCCCAGGTTAACGGTTGCTGCGAAGATTGTTGCAAAGCGAACGAAGGTTTTCCATAATCAGCAGTCTGATGGTTTCAGCACCACTACATCAACCAGTTACTATGTGACTTTTGAAGTAAAAAGCGGTGACCGGATGGAGCTGTCTGTCGCAGGAAAGGAATATGGTCAGATGGCAGAGGGAGATGTTGGTGAATTAAGTTTTCAGGGAACCAGATTTCTTGGATTTGAGAGGAACTGAAAAATGACGGAATATGTGGGAATTGGAGGTAAGAAGCATGAAAGAAAAAACAAATTATGGAAACTGGGTACCAGAGAAAATGCTGTATCTGATGTTTGGGCTGGCAGCAGTCTTTCTTGTAATTACTGTAGCAGCGAAGGCTGTGCTGCATAAGCCGGTGATTGCTATAGTGCTGGGGGCGCTCTGCATACTGTCACTGCTCTATGCAGTCTACATGCTGATCTGCCATGAAATTTTCGCATTTGGAAAAGGCAATATGATGGCAGGAGTCCATGAGCATCTTGTGGATCATCTTAAATGGAACGGAGAAGGGAAGCTTCTGGATATCGGATGCGGAGCTGCTGCACTTACAGTTCGCTGTGCAAAAGCGTTTCCTGAGGCCAGGATCACCGCAGTGGATTACTGGGGAGTAGAATGGAGTTATGCAAAAGAGCAGTGTGAGAGAAATGCGCGGATCGAGGGAGTTGCAGATCAGATCACTTTCTGGAAAGGTGATGCTGCAAAACTGGATTTTCCGGACGGAACGTTTGATGCTGCAGTGAGCAACTTTGTATTTCATGAAGTGCGCTCTGCAAAAGACAAGAGAGATGTGGTAAAAGAAGCGCTCAGAGTAGTAAAAAAAGGTGGAGTTTTTTCCTTCCAGGATATGTTTTCTCAGAAAGCACTGTACGGAGATATGGATGAATTTGTCCGCATATTAAAAGCAGAAGGAATCTCAGAAGTACATTACATAGGAAACCTGGAGAAGAAGCTGGGGTTCATTCCAGGTTTTGTGACAACACCGTGGATGATAAGTGGAATGGGCATTCTGTATGGAAAAAAATAAGTCAGAGACAGAATAGATAAGAGCTGTAAAAAATAGAGTTTGCACGGTTTTTTTGAAAAGCTTGGGATCAAAGAGCCGGTTTTTATAGGTGCAAGTGATGGCGGTATGGTTGCAGAGACGATAAAAAGTCTCAGGAAAAAGTATTTTTTGGCACCGCTGATGCTGTTTTATATGAAGCATTGTAATTATGAGAAACTGAAACCGAAACTGATCAAAGTCGGAATGGGACATAGCCGGAACGAGAGCAAGGAAGAACTTGCATATGCCAAAGATATGTTTGAAACCATTTTCAAAGATTATACCAAAGAAAAAGATGTGCATATTTCTGGTCTGCTGGCTGATCTGATGAAGCAGACGCCGGTTACGGAAACGGATTTTAGGATGCTTAAGGGAAAAATACTTCTGATACTTCCAGACCAGGATTTCTTTTCCGGAAAGATGCAGAAAGACCTTATACAGCTGATGCATGATCCTGTCATCCAGTATGTTTCAGGCGGACATCTCTCTACGATTTTGAAAGCGGATGATTATGTAAAAGTGATCCGGGATTTTCTGGGAAATATATAGATCATTTCCTCGCAACAAGATGCGCGCGGAAGCCTTTCTGCTTTTCCATAGTCAGTACGGTGAAGCCGGCTTTTTCTGCCATGGCGATGAATTCTGCAGGTTTGTGTATCTTTACATCGCCGTGTCCGAACAGATTAGCCAGGGGCATCTCCAGATGATTCATAAGCCAGACAACAAAGTTGGAGGAAGTATAGTCACGCAGGATCAGGCGGCCGCCTTTACGCAGGACACGGTAGGTACTGTTAAAAAAGTCCTGGGGATTTGGATAGTGATGAAAGCTGTTTGCACAGATAACGGCGTCAAAAGAATCCGTCTCAAAGGGCAGATTTTCACTGTCACCTACAAGAAATTCCGTGTTGGAGAGATTCTTGGCCTGAGCCACATGGATCATCTCAGGAGTAAGATCCAGGCCGGTGTAGTGTTTGTCCGGATATTTCTCATGAAGAAGTTCGATCATCGGGCCGGTTCCACAGCCACAGTCCAGGACATCGCAGAAAGGCTCTTTTTCCAGTTCGGCCAGGATCGGAGGATAATCGTCCTTGCACATTTCGTAAATACCGGCATGGCCGCTGTCATAGATTTTGGCTGCCTGCGTAAATTCTTTGGCAGAAAGTTTTTTATATTCTTCAGGGGTCATAGCAACGTCTCCTTGATATTGATTTGCTGTTAGATTCTACTAACTAACGGTATCATAAATTTCAGGAAAAGTCAAAAGGAATATGGTTGATAAAACATGACAGAGCTAATATTTGCGTAAGAAAGAAGTGTCAAGAAATAAAAACTTGACACTTTTTTCTTTTGCATGTTATAGTCAAACTGAGGTGGTTATATGAAAGTAAAAGAACCAGACTTAACGGAACAGATCAGAGAGATTTTTGGTACAACAGATGCTAAAGAATTAAGGCAAATCGCAGAAGATGCAGCATGCTACAGAAAAAAAGGAAATTCTGCAAACAGGAGTCCTGTCGGCAGAAAGAATTCTTTTACAGATCCACAGCTTGCAAATATCCTTGCGTTGCAGAAGCAGGGTGTGAAGATTACAGAAATTGCAAAAAAATACCATGTATCCAGACAGACGATCTACAGTCAGATAAAACGTGTGCATAATTTCAGTGAAGATCCAGATGTAAAAATGAGGATGTATTTTATGAACAGGGATTATCTGTGCACGATGATAGATATAGATTTTTTACACGAAAAAATTTATATTAAAAATTATACGGATCAGATACCATTAAGGGCATTTGGAGTTGTGGATAATCCAAGCTGGAATGATTTTGAGTATTTTCTGGAGGACAGATGTTTTCCCAGGACACGCGATCATGCAAAAGAAATCCTGAGAGATATGAGAATTCCTTTTTACGATCCACTTCTGATTATTGAAAAAACAGATGGATATATGGAAGGGGATCACCAATGGATCATGATGGTAAAAAAGGAGAGATGATTTTTATGGATAAAGTTGAAATTGATAAATATTCTCCTTTGCATAAGACAGGGCATATATCAAAAGGTGATCAACGTAAATGGAAGATTGAGAACCTGTGGTACAAGGCGGATTATATGGGATATGAGAGCCTGGCAGAGGTACTTGTTTCGAAGCTTCTGGACAGAAGTGAATTGAGCTATCCGTTTGTAAGATATGAGCCCGTTCAGATCGAATATAAAGAGCAGGTTATATCTGGTTGTGTTAGTGAGGATTTTTTAAAAAAGAATGAAATTCTGATTCCAGTTGAGAAATTGTATCGCCAATATATGGGGGAAAGCCTGGCTATAAGGCTGACTGATTTTGAAGAAGTTACGGAAAGAATTCAGTATATGGTAGAACAGGTTGAACGTATAACTGAGATTGAAGGTTTTGGCAAGTATATTACGGCAATGTTGGAGATTGATGCTTTTTTTGTAAATGAGGACAGACATACCAATAATATTGCTGTGATCTATAATGAAAAAACACAGCGATATTCGCTCAGCCCTTTATTTGACCAGGGACTTTGCATATTTGCAGATACCAGTGTGGACTATCCACTAGAATTATCCTACGAGGCTTGCCTGGAAAAAATAGAATCAAAACCTTTTAGCATGGATTTTGACATTCAGCTTGAGGCAGCAGAAGAATTATATGGAACCCAGATAGATTTTAATTTCAACATTGAGGATGTAAATGCCATTCTGGATTCCGTTGCGGGGATATATTCTGAAGAAATCTGTAATCGAATTAGGGAATTGTTGCGTTATCAGATTCGAAAATATTCTTATCTGATAAAAAAATAATCAACATCATCAGGGAGGTGATGCCATGCCGTCATATAAAGAACAATTTAACCTGAATATTTTTGACCATAGTTCTGTAGGATATTGCGTGCTGGAACTTGTGCTGGACGATAAAGGACAGCCGGTGGACTGGATCTACCGTTACTGTAATCAGGCCTTTGCAGATATAAAAGACTACAGGCTGGAAGCGATGATCGATCGGTCCTTTCTGGATCTGTTCCCGAAAATTGATGAGAAGTGGTTATACGCCTGTTATGGGGCGGCATATGAGAACAGGTCCAGTGAAATGGTGATTCGAAAAGGAAAAAAATATCATATGACAATCACACCTATCGGGAAGAGCGGATTCTGTTCCGGACTGATCCAGGCATGGGATAAGGACAGAAATCCAGATGACGAGATACAGGACCCGCTAAGCGATGAAGAATTTATCATAAGAAAACTATTTCCGGAGTACGTTTCCCTGTATCGGATAGAACTTAATTCCGGAAAATTTGAGATTCTCCGTCTTGCTGAAAATACAAATGCCAGAAAACTGGCGGACAGGAAAGACAAAACATTTGCCAATTTTGATGATTATGCGAAAGAATATGCGGATTCCTTTATTTTAGAACAGGACAGAGAAGAATTCCTGAACTGGCATACCTGCAGAAATATGAAGAGAAGGCTTTGTAATACGGAAAAGATTACCTATCATTACCAGAGCGTTTCAGAAACAGAAAAAAATAAATATTATGAAGCCTATGCGGTACAGGGAAAAAGCGATGAGAAAACATTTACCATATTTTTAGGATATCGCAGTATAGACAGTATTCTTTATAAGGAAAAAGCGACGCAGAAACGACTGGAGAAAGCACTGGAGGAAGCGGAACTGAGAAACGAGATCATATCTTCCATTGCAAAAACATATCAGTATATATCAAGAATTGATATCCAGGCGGACTGGTTTGAAGAAATTTCAAACAAAGATAAAGAACAGTTGAATTTTATAAACTCCGGTGTTCTGTCAGTCAATAATAAAAAAGTATACAGACAATATATTGCGGAGGAATATCAGGAGGCATTTTTTAAATTTACAGATATTTCTACGCTGCCGGAACGAATGAAGAATGAAGAAACCATTGCCATGGAATACCGGATGAAGGATGGAAACTGGCATAAACTTCGTTTTATTGAAAAAAAGAGGGACACAGATGGAAATCTGACACATGTGCTCTGTGCGATCCGAAGTATCAGTGCGGCAAAGAAACGGGAAGCATCGCTTCTGTATCAGGTGGCGGAAGCGAAAAAAGATGCAGCTCTTAAATCCAGGTTTTTGTCAAACATGAGTCATGATATCCGTACACCAATGAACGGGATCATCGGTATGATCGATCTTGCAAACCATTATCCAAATGATCTTGAAATGCAGCAAAAATGCAGAGATCAGGTTCTGGAATCCTCCAAACATCTGGTTTCTCTTGTAAGCAATATACTGGATATGAGTAAACTGGAATCCGGAGATATTATTGAACAGGAACTGGATTTTGATCTCACAGAGGTGTTAAGCAGAGCAAATACCGATAAGCAGATTCTGGCGGAAGAAAAAAATATTGATTATGTGGTGGACTGGAAAAAAGGAAATTTAAAGCATGTATATCTGGTAGGAAACCCGGCTTATTTGGAGCGACTTCTGACGATAGTTGCGGATAATGCGGTGAAATTTACAGAACCAGGAGGCACGATACATGTATGGTGTTGGGAAAAATCTGTGGATGACAGTCATGTGATGTATGAATTTGTATGCGAGGATAACGGAATCGGCATGAGTGAAGAGTTTATAAGCCATGCATTTGAGATGTTTTCTCAGGAAAATGAAACCAGCAGAACCAAATACGAAGGTGCGGGGCTTGGCCTTGCGATTGCTAAGAAGATTGTAGAAAGAATGGAAGGTACCATTGAGATAAAAAGTAAAAAGGGCAGTGGGACAACTGTAACAATGACACTTCCGTTTAAGATCGGACAGCCGGAAAAAAACGAAATTTCAAAAACAGATAACGGAACTAGGCAGGAAATGTCTTTTGAGGGAATGCGCGCCCTGATAGCGGAAGATAATGAACTGAACATGGAAATTGCAAAATTTATGCTGGAAAATAACGGAATCCGCGTAGAGTGTGCGGCTGATGGGGAAGAAGCAGTGAAAAAATTTGAAAAAGCGCAGCCGGGGTATTATGATGTGATTTTCATGGATATTATGATGCCAAATATGAATGGCTGGGATGCGGCACGCAAGATCCGTTCCATGAAGAGAACAGATGCCGGAACAATACCGATCATTGCCATGAGCGCCAATGCATTTTCTGAGGATATCATTAACAGCCGTATTTCCGGGATGAACCAGCATCTTACCAAACCTCTTGAGGAGGCAAAAATTTTGGCTGAGCTTAAAGAGTGTCTGAGCAGGCAGGAAAGCGGCCCTGGCTCTTCTGGATCAGATCAGAAGAAAGGATAAAGACAGGATAATGGAAATATTAAAAGCAAAAGAAACAGATATTGACGATATCGAGAGAATTTATGAACATATTCATGATGAGGAAGAAAATGGAAGAGCTGTGATCGGATGGATCCGGAATGTATATCCGGTGAGAAGGACAGCAGAAGATGCTTTGAGCCGGAATGATCTGTTCGTTATGAAAGAGAAAAATGAAGTTGTGGCAGCAGCAATCATCAATCAGATCCAGGTTGAGGAATATAAATATGCCCGGTGGAGAGTAGAAGCAGAGGACAGTGAAGTTATGGTGCTGCATTGTCTGGCTGTAGAACCTTCAAAGAAGAATAAAGGCTATGGAAAAAAATTTGTGGCATTCTATGAAGATTATGCCAGACGTTGCGGATGCAGTTCACTGCGAATGGATACCAATGCACGGAATACCCGGGCAAGAAAGCTGTACCAGAAGCTTGGATATGAGGAAACAGGGATTGTAAAATGTACGTTTAACGGGATTCCGGATATCCAGCTTGTGTGCCTTGAAAAAGATCTGGATGCAGAGGAAGTTAAGATGAAATGTCCTTATTGCGGAAAAGAGATGAGTGAAGGCCAGATTCATTCTTTTAACCAAATCAAGTAAGTCCCCTGCTTCAATTGCGAAAAGCAATAAGCAGTGGGTGGGGACTTGCTTGTATCAGGAGGAGTGCAAGCTCCTCCTGATAAACTGCGGAGCAGTTATTTGGTTATGAGCAAGTAGCGAAGCGGATTGCGAATATCCGCTTGACTTCAGGAATGGAATGGAGAAGCAGAGGTGAGTCCATACGGTTAAATACAGAAAAAGGCCTGTCAAAAATGATATATGGTGACCGGATTGATGCTTATCGTTGTGAGCATTGTAAGAAAATCATTATATCTTATGAATAAACTGGACTATAATGTAAGGAAGAATGAACGATGTTATTTAAGAAAGCAAACCTGGAAGATTTTCACAGGATAAAACAGTTTTACTGGGATCTTATCGATGAGATGAGTGACCAGAATGATAAGATCGGATGGAAGAAAGGAATTTATCCCACAGATTCTTTTTTACAGGAAAGCCTTGACAGAGGAGAACTTTTTGTACTGGAAGAAGGGGGGTGGGCTTTGTGCAAGCGTGATCCTGAACAGTGCCTGTAATGAAGGATATGCAGGCGTGACCTGGAGCATTGAATGTGGAGAAAATGAAATTCTTGTGCCCCATGCACTGGCTGTTTCTCCTTCCAGGCAGGGTAAAGGCATCGGCAGGTATTTCATGGAGGAAATCCTGAAACTGGCAAAAACGGAAAAGAAAAAAAGGTAAGGCTGGATATCCTGGGTACCAATACAGCTGCGGAGAGACTCTATACAGGATGTGGATTTCGTTTTGTCCAGGCAAAAGATATGTTTTATGAGGATACCGGCTGGACGGAATACAAGATGTATGAACGGGTCTTGTAAGGGATTTTTGACATAAAATAGATATTTTGGAGGTACAGGAAATGTCACTGGAAAAAGCAGAAGAATATCTGAAAAACAAAGGAATGCTGGATCATGTGATCCGACTGGAAGATTCTACGGCGACCGTTGTGGAGGCGGCCCAGGCTCTGGGCGTGGAACCGGGGATGATCGCAAAGACCATGTCGTTTCTTCAGGATGACCAGCCGGTGCTGATCCTGACGGAAGGAACTGCCAGGATCGATAACCGGAAATATAAGGATACCTTTCATGTAAAAGCGAAAATGATACCATTTGATGAGGTAGAAAGCCAGATTGGACATGCACCTGGAGGCGTTTGCCCGTTCGGGATCAACGAAGGCGTGAATGTATATCTGGATGAGAGCCTGCGGCAGTTTGACATTGTTTATCCGGCAGCAGGAGATGATCACAGTGCCGTGAAGCTTTCCATCGAAGAGCTGGAACAGATTTCCGGAGCTGAGGGCTGGGTGGATGTATGTAAAGAATGAAAGGAATGGACTGTATTGAGGTGCAGTCCTTTTTTTGTGCCCGAAAACATAATGCAGCAGGAAAATAGATGTAGAGAAATTGTATAAAATAACCAAAAAGAAAGATAACAAATTATAAATAACCAACGAAATATAGAAAGGACCATTAAAAAAAGACATGTGTCCTATGAAAAAGGACCAATGTCACTTATACTTTGGCCTAACAAATGCGGAAGACAGAACAAAAATCATGAAAGGAGATGCCATAATGAAACGGAAAATAATGGCAGTATTATTAGCGGCGGCGATGACTGGATCGCTTGCAGGATGTGGAAGCACACAGAACAAAAATGCGGCGGATGCTTCAGAAGAGAAAATGAAAGTAGCAATGGTAACAGACTCCGGTGATATCACAGACCAGAGCTTCAATCAGATGACTTACGAAGCATGTAAGGCATGGGGAAAGGAAAATAACATTGAGTTCAACTATTACAAACCCCAGAGCGATTCGGATGAAGCCAGAACAGCAAGTGTGGATCAGGCAGTGGCAGATGGCGCGAATGTAATTGTGCTTTCCGGCTATGTGTTTGCACCGACTGTGATCGATGAATCGGATCTGTACCCGGAGGTGAAATTCCTGGCACTGGATGTAAGTGCCGGTGATATCTGCGAAAAGGGTATCGGAGAAGGATATGACTACAATCCGGATCACTATAATGTAACGGATTATTACAATGAGGATAACGTATACTGCTGTACTTATCAGGAAGAACTTTCCGGATTTATGGCCGGTTATGCGGCAGTCATGCTTGGATACCGCCATCTGGGATTTCTGGGCGGAATGTCTGTTCCGGCAGTTAACCGCTATGGCTACGGATATGTTCGGGGAGCAGATGCAGCTGCAAAAGAGCTTGGAATCACAGATGAAGTACAGGTTGAGTATGTATGTGGCGGACAGTTCTATGGAGACGCAGATATCACGGCTTACATGGATACCTGGTATGGATCAAAAGGTGTGGAAGTTGTATTTGCCTGTGGTGGAGGAATTTATACTTCTGCGGCAGAGGCGGCAGTTAAAACCGGCGGAAAAGTTATCGGTGTTGACTCCGACCAGTCCGCAACTATTGACGATTACAAAGAAGGCCTGACTGTGACTTCTGCAATGAAAGGTCTGCAGGTTACCATTAATAATGTGCTGGATGCGATCCTGGATAATGAATGGGATAAATATGTAGGAAAAATCGAAAATCTTGGAATGGAATCCCCGGATCCGGCTGAAAATTATGTACAGCTTCCGGAAGAGACCACGCAGTGGGATGGTACTTTTACGAAAGAAGATTATCAGAAGCTGGTACAGCGAATGTATAACGGAGAATACGAAGTGTCCAGCGACAGTACAACATTTCCGGAAACAGAGATCACAGCAACCGATTACGGCAGCATTAAATAATAAAACATGAATGATGAAATAAAGGAGGAAAACAATGAGCGAGTATGTGATTGAAATGTTAAATATAACAAAACGTTTTCCGGGGATTGTAGCCAATGACAATATCACACTTCAGTTGAAAAAAGGTGAGATCCATGCACTGCTTGGAGAAAACGGTGCCGGAAAATCCACGCTGATGAGTGTTCTGTTTGGATTATATCAGCCAGAGGAAGGCGAGATCAGAAAAGATGGTAAGAAAGTAGATATCCAGGACCCCAATGATGCCAATGAACTTGGAATTGGTATGGTTCACCAGCATTTTAAGCTGGTAGAATGTTTTTCTGTTCTGGATAATATCATGCTGGGTGTGGAAACCACAACAAAAGGCGGCTTTCTGAAAAAGGATGAAGTAAGAAAAAAGGTTGTGGAGCTGTCTGAAAAATATGGTCTTTCTGTTGACCCGGATGCGAAGATCGAAAATATCACAGTTGGTATGCAGCAGAGAACGGAAATCCTGAAAATGCTGTATCGTGATAATGAGGTCCTGATCTTTGATGAGCCTACAGCGGTACTTACTCTCCAGGAGATCAATGAGCTTATGGTGATCATGAAGAACCTTGCAGCAGAAGGTAAAAGTATTTTGTTTATTACCCATAAACTTGCGGAGATCATGGCAGTGGCAGACCGCTGCAGCGTGCTTCGAAAAGGAAAATATATCGGAACTGTAGATATCAAAGATACAACACCGGAAAAGCTTTCTGCAATGATGGTTGGAAGAGATGTAAATTTTGTTGTAGATAAAAAACCGGCGAAAACAGGAGATGTTGTATTAAGTGTAAGGAATATGACCGTTGCATCAAAACAACACAAGAACAATGCGGTGAATCATGTATCCTTTGATGTCAGAAGAGGTGAGATCGTCTGTATCGCGGGAATTGACGGAAATGGCCAGTCGGAGCTGGTATATGGCCTTTCCGGGCTGGAACCGGTAAAGGAAGGAACGATCACAATGAATGGACAGGATATTACAAACATGCCCATCCGAAGAAGAATCACTTCCGGCATGAGCCATATCCCGGAAGACAGACATAAGCATGGTCTGGTCCTGGATTATTCTCTGGAAGATAACATTGTTCTGGAACGTTATTTTGAACCACAGTTTACAAACCGTTTTGGTTTCTTAAAGAGAAAAGAGATCAGAAAATATGCAAACCGTCTGATCAAACAGTATGATATCCGCTCCGGCCAGGGAACGGTCACAAAGGTGCGCTCCATGTCCGGAGGTAACCAGCAGAAAGCGATCATTGCAAGGGAAATTGATAACGATCCGAAATTCCTCATCGCCGTACAGCCCACCAGAGGCCTGGATGTGGGAGCCATCGAGTATATCCATAAGCAGATCGTTGCTGAGAGAGATGCGGGAAAGGGTGTATTGCTGGTAAGCCTTGAACTGGATGAAGTTATGAATGTTTCAGACCGTATTCTGGTCATGTATGAGGGTGAGATCGTAGGAGAATTTGACCCAAAAAAAGTATCTGTAGAAGAGCTGGGGTTATATATGGCAGGCTCAAAGAGAAAGGGGATAAAAGAGAATGGATAAAAAACAGAAACTTCTGAGAAATAATGCATTTCAGACAGTACTGGCATCGCTGATCTGCATTGTCATAGGTCTTATTGTTGGATTTGTCGTGCTTCTGATCATTTCGCCTTCCGGTGCCGGAAAAGCGATCATAGCAATTATGAAAAACTTTTTCTATTATCCGAATGCGGCAGCAACGACGAAATATTTTGGAACAACTTTAATAAAAGCGTCAGCACTTCTGATGTGTGCGTTATCAGTAATATTTGCCTACAAAGTAGGTTTGTTCAACATTGGTGCAGCAGGTCAGTATGTGATCGGCGCAGGTGGATGCCTGTATATGGCCTTAAGATTTAACCTGCCGTGGTATATTTGCCTGATCGCAGGAGTACTTATTGCTGCTGCGGTGGGAGGAATTTCCGGTGCATTAAAAGCATATTTGAATGTAAACGAAGTAATTTCCTGTATTATGCTAAACTGGATTTCTCTTTACAGCGTAAATATGTTATTATCACAGGTAAAGGATGGTTCCACACCATATACAAAACTGTTATTCAGCTACAACAAAAGTGCAATGCTTCCAACAGCTGGATTAAATGAACTGTTTCATAACAAATACATGACCATTGGGGTGCCGATGGCAGTGATCGCAGCGATTATTGTATGGGTTGTGCTGCAGAAAACAAAATTTGGCTTTGAACTGAAAGCAACAGGAATCAACAAACTGGCCGTAAAATACTGTGGCATGCATGAAAAAAGAAATATTATCGTTACCATGATGATTTCCGGAGGTCTTGCCGGTTTCGGTGCGGGAATTTTCTACTTAAGCGGAATTGAACAGTGGATTGTACAGCAGACAAGTGTGCCGGGCATGGGATTTAATGGAATCGCAGCGGCATTTCTCGGCGGATTGGATCCTATCGGAACAATTTTCGCCTCCTACTTTATCCAGCATATTACCAGTGGTGGTACTTATGTGGATACAACAACATACTGTACACAGATTTCTGATCTGATCTCAGCATTTATTATTTATCTGTGTGCGTTTGTATTTTTCTTCAAGATCTGGTTTAACCGTTACCTGGATAAAAAAGAAGAAAAAAGTGTAAAGGTAAAGAAAGGAGGCCGGAAATAATATGGTATTATTAGTTCAGTATACATTAATCTTTGCATCGGTTCTGGCACTGGTTGCTCTTGGGGGCTGTTTTTCGGAGCACAGTGGTGTGATCAATATCGGTCTGGAAGGGATTATGGTCATGGGAGCCCTTGGCGGTGCCCTGGCAATGAAATTTCTTCCGGCATCCACTCCGGGGATCGTTTTGTTTATTCTGATCGTACTGGCAAGTGTTTTAGTTGGAATGGCATTTTCACTGCTTCTGGGATTTGCGGCGATCCACTTTAATGCTGATCAGACACTGGTGGGAACTGCATTAAACTTAATGGGAACTGCGGCGGCAGTTGTTATTGTAAGAGCGATCAATGTAGCGGAAAATCCGGATAATGTATCTTCTACTGTTGTATATCGTCAGGCAAAGCAGGTGTTTCTGGTAAAGATCGGAGATTTTGAGTTTAACTGGTTTATGCTGATCATTGTACTGGCAATCATTGCTTCACACATTGTATTATATAGAACAAAGTTTGGTCTTCGGCTGTGTGCATGTGGAGAGCACCCGCAGGCAGCGGATTCCGTAGGTATTTCTGTTTACCGAATGCGTTATGCAGGAGTGCTGATCTCCGGAGCACTTGGGGGCCTTGGGGGTCTGGTCTACATCACGGCGGGTGTAAGTGAGTGGAAATTTGAAAATGGGGTGGCAGGTTTTGGATTCCTGGCACTGGCGGTTATGATTTTTGGACAGTGGAGACCGGTGAATATCGGACTGGCAGCATTGTTATTTGGATTTTTCCGTGCGCTGTCAAACGTGTATACCGGATTTGCGCCGCTTGTGGCATTAAAACTTCCAAGCAGTTTGTATAATATGCTGCCATACATTATTTCTCTCGTTGTTCTTGCCTTTATTTCCCAGAAATCAAGGGCACCGAAAGCGGAAGGAATTCCTTATGATAAAGGACAAAGATAAAATGAGACCATGTAAAAAATTAAAAGAGGATATATAAAACAAAAAAAGAGAGGATGACAGATATGAAAAATTATTCAGAAGACGCAAGCAGACAGTATCATATTCAGGTAGCAAAAGGAGAAGTGGGACGTTACGTTATTTTACCGGGAGACCCGAAACGCTGCAAAAAGATCGCACAGTATTTTGATGATCCGGTTTTTGTGGCAGATAACCGGGAATATGTAACCTATACCGGAACACTGGATGGAGTGAAGGTAAGTGTAACATCCACCGGAATCGGAGGACCGTCGGCTTCCATTGCAATGGAAGAACTTTATCGATGCGGAGCAGATACTTTTGTCCGGATCGGAACCTGTGGTGGAATGCAGCCGGAGGTAAAGAGCGGAGACATTGTTGTTGCAACCGGTGCGATCCGTATGGAAGGTACCAGTAAAGAGTATGCACCTATCGAATTCCCGGCTGTGGCAAATCTGGAAGTGATCAATGCACTTGTGGAAGGTGCGAAAAAAGAAGGCTGTGAATTTCATACAGGTGTGGTACAGTGTAAAGATGCATTCTACGGTCAGCATGAGCCGGAGACCAAGCCGGTCAGCTATGAACTGATGAATAAATGGGAAGCGTGGAAGCGCCTCGGATGCCTTGCTTCTGAGATGGAATCTGCTGCTCTTTTTGTAGTAGCAAGCCATTTAAGAGTACGTGCAGGTTCCTGCTTCCTGGTGCTTGCAAACCAGGAAAGAGAAAAACTGGGACTGGATAATCCGGTGGTGCATGATACTGATAAGGCGATCCAGGTTGCAGTACAGGCGATCCGGGAACTGATCCGTGCGGACCAGTCACAGAAAAAAGGAGAATAAAGATGAATGTAAATGAAATTTTAAAACATGTAGATCACACCCTGCTTCTGCAGGGTGCAACCTGGGAGGAGATCCGACAGATCTGTGATGACGGGATCAAATACCAGACTGCTTCTGTATGTATTCCGCCGTGCTATGTAAAACAGGCCAGCGAATATGTGCAGGGGAAGGTGGCAATTTGTACAGTGATCGGTTTTCCAAATGGAAATATGACCACAAAAATGAAGGAATTTGAAACAAAAGACGCCATCGAAAACGGGGCGGATGAAATTGATATGGTGATGAATATCGGATGGCTTAAAGATAAAAAATATCAGGATGTTGAACAGGAGATCCGTACTCTGAAAGAGGCATGCGGGGATAGAATCCTGAAAGTGATCATCGAAACCTGCCTGCTGACAGAAGAAGAAAAGATTAAAATGTGTGAGCTTGTGACAAATGCAGGGGCAGATTATATCAAAACTTCTACCGGATTTTCTACAGGAGGTGCAACCTTTGATGATATCCGGCTGTTTGCAAAACACGTAGGAGAAGGTGTGAAGATCAAAGCTGCAGGTGGTATTTCAAGCATGGACGATGCGGAGAAATTCCTTGCTCTTGGAGCAGATCGTCTCGGAACCAGCAGAATTGTGAAGATCGTGAAGAAAGAAGAAGGGGCAGGATATTAAAGAGGACAAATATTATCTGATTTTGGACTGCAGAGTATGAAGCCATAACACAGTGAAATGGAAACATTCACTTTATTCAGGAAAGGTGGGAAAATCATGGAAAAGAAACAGATTGAAGAAATGATCGATCTGGCGATCAGACAGCTGGATCATTCGTATGTGCCATATTCGCATTTTCATGTAGGCGCGGCACTTCTTGCAAAAAATGGTACCTATTATACCGGGTGTAATATAGAAAATGCTGCCTATACCCCAACGAACTGTGCAGAGAGAACTGCTTTTTTCAAAGCGGTCAGTGAGGGCGTGAGGGAATTTCAGGCAATCTGCATTGTGGGTGGCAAGGATGGCGTTCTTACAGAATATGCGGCACCGTGTGGGGTGTGCAGACAGGTTATGATGGAATTCTGTGATCCGGAAACCTTTCAGATCATACTGGCAGTCAGCAAAGATAAATATGATATTTTTGCTTTAAAGGAACTTTTACCACTTGGATTTGGACCGGCTAATCTGGCCTGACAGAAAGGAATGTGCTTATGGAAACTTATAAGAGAGTATTTGTGATCGTTCTGGATTCACTTGGAATCGGGGCAATGCCGGATTCTGAGAAATTTGGTGACAAAGGTGTGGATACATTTGGACATATCCTGGATAAGATGGGAACTCTGGATATTCCCAATCTTCAGAAGCTGGGAATGCTGAACCTGCATAAAGGCGGCAGGATGGAAGGCGTGGAGAAACCGATGGGGCGTTATATGCGGATCGCGGAAACCAGCAATGGCAAGGATACCATGACCGGACACTGGGAAATGATGGGGATCAATACAAAAAAGCCGTTTATTACTTTTACGGAGACAGGATTTCCAAAGGAACTGATCCAGGAGCTGGAGAAAAGATGCGGTAAGCGTGTGATCGGAAACAAGAGTGCCAGCGGTACGGAAATCATTGAAGAGCTTGGTGAGGAAGAAATCAATACAGGAGCCATGATCGTTTACACGTCTGCGGATTCCGTAATGCAGATCTGCGGAAATGAGGAGACGTTTGATCTTGCAAATCTGTATCGCTGCTGTGAGATTGCCAGAGAACTGACCATGAAAGACGAGTGGAGAGTTGGCAGAGTTATTGCAAGGCCTTATGTGGGAAAGAAAAAGGGTGAGTTTAAAAGAACCAGCAACCGCCATGATTATGCACTGAAGCCCACAGGAAGAACAGCGCTCAATGCATTGAAGGATGCAGGTTTTGATGTGATCGGTGTTGGAAAGATCAACGATATTTTCTGTGGCGAGGGAATCACAAAGACTTATCACTCGGACAGCTCTGTACACGGCATGCAGCAGACCGTGGAGATCTGCAAAGAAGATTTTCATGGACTTTGTTTTGTAAACCTGGTGGATTTCGATGCTCTGTGGGGACACAGAAGAAATCCGGAGGGATATGGACATGAGATCGAGAAGTTTGATAAAGGACTTGGTAATCTTATGAATGAAATGCGGGAGGATGATCTTTTGATCCTGACTGCAGATCACGGAAATGATCCCACCTATACAGGAACGGATCACACCAGAGAATATGTACCGTTTCTTGCATATTCAAAGAAAATGAAAGAGACGGGAGCTATTGAGGACCAGGATACATTTGCTGTGATCGGCGCCTCTGTTGCAGAGAACTTCGGGGTAAAAATGCCGGAGGGCACCATCGGGAAATCAATCCTGGAGAAGCTGAAATAAAAAATAATATACTGGCAGAGAAATGAATATGGGAGAACGGTATTTATATCAGAAATGTCCCTTTTTAAAAGAAGTAAGCCAGGAAAGAAGGGAGCAGTTTGAAACATATTTTCGGACTGCTCCTGACTGGCTTATTGATGCATTTGTTGTGGAAAAAATGAAGAGCGTATCTTTCTTTTGATGAACGGGACGGATCGCTTGTGCCTGCTGCTTGTCAATCACTATGAGCAATATCAGAAAAAAGGAGTGCTCTGTGTAAAAGAAGGACAGAAAAGCCTGGCAGATAAAACAGGAATGTGTCTGAAAAGCATAAACCGCGCAGTAAAGAGGCTTTCTGAACAGGGACTGATCGAAAAACAGGGGAACAAGCTCCTGGTGGGAAAACAGCAGTATGAAGAAATGAAGGCGCTGATTTCGGAAAAGACGGATATGGAATAAAGAACAGGCATTGATAAAAATAAACTATGCTTTGGAGGCATGATTTGCAAGTGAAAATAGGTATTAGACAGAATCCTGTGTGAAAGCTAAAATAAATGTGTAAAAAAGATTTTCCGGGAAATAAGAAGAACTGAATTGGGCAGAGCAGAATGGGAATGTCTGCTTTGCAAAACAGGAGGGCATTGTTTATGAAAAAAGCAATTGTAATGGCTGGAGTCTTGTTTGCACTGACAATGACCGCCGGGTGCGGAAGCCAGAACCAGGATCATGCAGCAACTGCGGAATCACAGACTCAGGACACAGCTAGTGGATCGGGTACAGCTGCACAAAGTGAGAATACAGATCAGAAACAGACAGATGGAGATCGTACAGATACAGCAGAAGCAGATGTAACAGAAGAGGCTTTGCAGGATAACGAAAACACAGAAAAATCATCGAAAGTTCTGGTTGCATACTACTCAGCAACCGGAAATACGAAAGCAGCAGCTGAAACAATTGCAGATGCAGCTGGCGGAGAACTGTTTGAGCTGCAGCCGGCAGAGGCATATACTACAGAAGGCCTGGATTATAATGATCCGGAAAGCCGTGTCTGCAAAGAACATGAGGATCCGGATCTTCAGGATGTGAAGCTTGAGGAAGTTACACCGGAATCTTTCTCGAATGCAAATGTTGTCTTCCTTGGGTACCCGATCTGGTGGGGCGAAGCGGCCTGGCCGGTAAATGAATTTGTAAAAGAAAATGATTTCACAGGAAAAACAGTGATCCCATTCTGTACTTCTGCATCTTCCAGCCTTGGTGACAGCGGAGAAAATCTTGCAGAAATGGCAGGGACCGGAGAATGGCAGGAAGGTAAAAGATTTTCTTCCGGTGCAGCGGAAGAAGAAATCCGGAACTGGGTAGAAAGTCTTGATCTGTCAGCAAAATAAACAAGAGTCAAAGGAACGTGGAATTTATGAAGATTATAATTTTACAGGGAAGTCCCAATAAAAAAGGTTCTACCAGTATCCTTGCAGAGAGTTTTACCAAGGGAGCCTTGGAGGCTGGTCATGAAGTGGAACGGTTTGACCTTGCGAAGATGAATATTCATCCATGTATCGGATGTGTTGCATGTGGTTATGAAGGTCCATGTGTTCAGAAGGATGATAATCAGCAGATCCGGGAGGCAATCCTGGGAGCGGATATGGTGGTGTTTGCGACACCGCTGTACTATTATGGAATGTCCGCACAGCTTAAGATCGTTGTGGACAGATTTTGTGCATACAACAGCAGTCTCCATGGAAAACATATGAAATCCGCACTTCTCACTGTGGCATGGAATGCGGATGACTGGACATTCGAAGCTCTGGAAGCTCATTATAAGACGTTGGTACGTTATTGTGGATTTAAAGATCAGGGAATGGTGCTGGGATACGGTTGCGGAAGCCCGGATATGACGAAAAGAAGTCCGTATGTAGAAGAGGCGTATCAGATGGGAAAAAATCTCTGATGCTATAATGCAGAGAGAGGCAAAGCATTAAAGGATTGAAAAGTAATCACCTGGATGATGATATTACAGTTCGGGTGATTACTTTTTTGGTTACCTGTTTGGTTACCTGCAATGAATGACAAAAATAAAAAATGCCGAAAACCCTTGAAATACAAGAACTTTCAACACTTATAATAGCAGGGGATGAGAGAATCGAACTCCCACCAAAGGTTTTGGAGACCCCTATCATACCATTTGACCAATCCCCTATATTCGGTTGTGTTTTCATCACTGTTGAAATTATACATATAAAACATACAATTGTCAAGAGATGAAAGTGTTTTTTATACATAAAATATAAATAAAACTTTCTTCTGTCACAGCCGGACAGAAAAGCGGAGATGGAGGGATTTGAACCCTCGCACCGGTTGCCCGGCCTACCGCATTTCGAGTGCGGACCCTTCAGCCACTTGGGTACATCTCCGTGTGCAAACCTTTATTATTATATAAGGTATCCTGGGAAAGGTCAATCTTTTTTGAAACTTTTCTTTCTGCATTATTGACGAATCTTCCATACTATAATAAGATAATGGGTAAAGTGTACAGACAGAAGTGGATGTGCAGAAATGGAGGGAATTATGAGCGACAAGAAATCAGCGATTCTTAAGGTCGCGAAGGGACTTACTGAGAATTACGCTTCCGAAGAACTTTTTATGCCGAAGAGCGGCAGACGTCTGCCGAACCGTTCGGTGATCATTGATATAGTAAGAGATCTGAAATCCATTATATTTCCGGGATATTTCAGTACGGATACCAGTGCCACTGTATTTCCGGAGTATTATGTGGGACACAGACTGAACGATATTTATGACAGACTGAAAAACCAGATTGAGATCGCACTTCTTTATCACGGTGAGGAACCGGAAGAGGCAGCAACTCATGCAGACAGAACTACATGTGGATTTTTTGAGCAGCTTCCGGAGATCCAGAGACTGCTTCTGACAGATGTGCAGGCCGGCTTTGACGGTGACCCTGCAGCCAAGAGCAAGGAAGAGATTATTTTTTCCTATCCGGGACTGTTTGCAATCTATGTATACCGTCTGGCACATGTTCTCTATAAAGAAGAAATTCCGTTTATCCCACGTGTGATGTCAGAATATGCACACGGCCGTACAGGAATTGATATCAACCCAGGTGCGACTATCGGGGAGTATTTCTTTATTGACCATGGAACCGGAGTGGTTGTAGGTGAGACAACAGAGATCGGAAATAATGTGAAGCTGTATCAGGGTGTAACTCTTGGAGCACTTTCCACAAGAATGGGACAGCAGCTTGCCAATGTGAAGCGTCATCCAACGATCCGCGACAATGTAACTATTTATTCCAATTCTACAGTCCTTGGCGGAGAGACCGTTGTGGGAGAGAATACGATTATTGGTGGTAATACTTTTATTACAGAGTCGATCCCTGCAAATACCAAGGTCAGTGCCAAAAGTCCGGAGCTTGTGATCAAGAAACCGAAGAGTCAGGTTTCCGCCACAAATGTATGGGATTATTGATAATAAAGGGAAAAAATAAAAAACTTAAAAAATTTCAAAAAACCTGTTGACAAATAAAACGGTTTACTATATACTAATCATCGTTGCAGCGGTCAAGCAATCGGTAATCACCGAAGCGACGATGCGCGGGTGTAGTTCAATGGTAGAACACCAGCCTTCCAAGCTGGATACGTGGGTTCGATTCCCATCACCCGCTTATGCGATAGTGGCGTAGTTGGTAACGCGCGACCTTGCCAAGGTCGAGACCGCGGGTTCGAGCCCCGTCTATCGCTCTCATCGGAAGATGAACTTTTATAATTTCATAACTGCGGGTGTAGTTCAATGGTAGAACACCAGCCTTCCAAGCTGGATACGTGGGTTCGATTCCCATCACCCGCTTATGCGATAGTGGCGTAGTTGGTAACGCGCGACCTTGCCAAGGTCGAGACCGCGGGTTCGAGCCCCGTCTATCGCTCTTTGAAGCTCTGAGTAATCTCAGAGCTTTTTTGTATAAACAAAGAATGCAGTGGTTAAACATAAAAAATCCTCCGCTTTATTTTACAGCATTTCCATAAATTACTGCAGCAGGTTCAGAAATTCATACTCTGAACAACTTCCTTTTGATGCATTCATTTCCGGAACTGCTATAGGTGGCAGAGGATTTTTACGTTATGTGTAGCGTAGTATCTTATTCGGTTGCTTTTTCCTGATCGATCAGTGTGTAGAAAGTCAGAAGATAAAGCCCACATAAGCCAACAAGCCCGTAGATGATCCGGGAAAGCCAGCTCATGCTTCCGAACAGAAACGCTACCAGATTAAAATTAAAGAAGCCGATCAGACCCCAGTTTATGGCGCCGACCACGGCAATGGTCAGAGCGAAATACTGCAGACATTTATTTGCCATAAGTCACCATCCTTTCGTTATACAGGAGATAGTTTTTCACGGAATCGAAAAAAATATACACGGGAATGAGAAAAAGAAAAAACGGAAATTTCTGACAGTCATGAAAAATCATGAAAGAGAAATTTCCGTTTTATTGAATTCAGATCAAAATATCTGCCTGACAATGCGGGTGCTTTACTTCAGTTTCAGAACCTGGGAAGTTGTCTGTCCGCCGCTTACGTTGAGAGTTTCTTTTCCCTGAAGGGTCACATCACTGGTGGTATCTTTCAGAAGAAATACCTGGCATACAGTGACAGTCTTTCCGGGATCAATGGTGTTCATGTAATTGTCTACAGAGTCATCGTTGGCTTCCGGATAAGTTCCTTCCAGAGATTCTCCGTTCTGGGAAGCCTGGAGAGTGAAGTCCACAAATGCGCTGGACTGGGAATCGCCAGAGTTTGTGTAATCGTAGTAGATCATCAGACATGGATTTCCGCCGTAATCATTGGAGATTGCAAACTGCTTGAACCGGACGGAGAATTTGTCTGTTGTAATATCAATGGATGCGCCTGTAGCCTGTGTGGAATCAGAAGCGGCACCTGTGGATTCGGCGTCCGTACCGGAACTGTCTGCTGTGCTGTCATCTGTAAGTTGAGATGAAATTTCGTCTTTTACGCTTTTGAAGTTTGCACACATAACTTTGACAGTAGTATCATCCAGAGAAACGATCTTCCAGTCATTTCCAATCTTGATCAGCGGGTAAGTGATATCGATTTCGCTGTATTTCTCGTCAGCGGTGGAGGCATTTTCTGCAAGAAGAGAGGCAAGCATCTCCTGAATATCATCCTGTGTCATTTCTTTCCCGGCATAGGCGGCAACTGCGACTTTGCGGGTATACTCCTGAATGGTAGCTGCGTAGATGTTGGTTCCATCGATATATTTCATATGGACGGTTACTTTTGCGGTGCCATTCTGGATGTCAAATTTGTTTTTGGTGATCTTGTAAGTCATTTTTTTGTTGACGGTAGTGAAGAAATCTGTGTAGGCGGAATCACGGATATCCGCATCATCCAGAGCACTGAGATCGTGACTCTGGAGAAGGTTCTCCATGGTGGTAAAATCCATGTTCTGCATACCTGTGAGAAATTCTTCTGTGGCTGTTACCGGTTTATGGCGCTGAACCATATACCAGGCAGTTCCGCCGGCCACTGCAGCAATCAGAAGAATGATCAGGCATATCATAAGTGGTTTTTTGCTTTTTTTCTTTCTGCGTGGTGTATCCTCTTCGAAATCATTGGAGATCAATGATCTGGAGAGCTCATCATCATAAAAATCATTATTGTCTTCTGTATTCATTATTCCTCCTTATAATAAGTCATTCTGGTTTTCGGGTAAGATAAACCAGATACAGAGTTGCCGGATATGGAGTGAACCGTAACACATCTGGTTTACCGTAACGATTATAACATAGGTTTACTGTTTGAGAAACCCCCTGTGTTATGATATACTCTAAGATACAAAAAAATGGTTGTGGCTGCGGAAAAAGCAGCAGAAAAAGATGAGGTGAAATATGATGCGAACAATTCAGTACTCATTCCCTTCAAAAGCAGACGGACTGGAAATTTCCTGTCTGGCGGTGGTGCCGGAACTGGGACGTGATGAGAAATACAAAGGCATTATTCAGATTGTTCATGGGATGAGTGAATATAAGGAACGTTATCTTCCTTTTATGGAATATATGGCAGAACGGAAATATGTAAGTGCGATTCACGATCACCGCGGCCACGGAAAAAGTGTGCGGAGTAAAGAAGATCTTGGATATATGTATGGCGGCGGGGCAGATGCCATGCTGCAGGATATTCATACAGTAAATTGTCTGATCAGGGATCATTTCCCGGAGCTTCCGCTGATTCTTTTTGGCCATAGCATGGGCTCTCTGGCTGTTCGTGCTTATGCGGCTCACCATGATGGCTGTATGGATATGCTGATCGTCTGCGGCTCGCCCAGTTATAATGTGCTTCGACCGGTTGGAGTGGCTCTGGCAAAAGCGGAAAAAACTGTTTTCGGACCCAAACACAGTGCCGGCCTGATCGAGATGATGTCTTTTGGAAGCTATGCGATGCGGTTTAAAAAAGAGAAAAACCGTTTTTCATGGATCTGTTCTGATCCACAGGTTGTTAAGGATTATTCCGATTCCGAGTACTGCGGATTTACTTTTACAGATGATGCATATCTGGCACTTTTTGACCTGATGAAAAGAGCGTACGATGTGAAACACTGGAAGTGTACGAAACCGGAGATGCCGGTATTGTTTATCAGCGGAGCGGAGGACCCCTGTATGGGAAATGTACGGCAGTTTGCGAAGGCTGTTCGTGCCATGCGTCGAGCGGGATACCGGGATGTCCGGGGGAAATTATATCCGGGAATGCGCCACGAGATTCTCAATGAGAAAGAACGGGAGAAGGTTTATCATGATATATTTATATATATCCACAAAAAAGGACTTTGAACGCTCTGTGGCGGAGTGATATAATAAAGACCAGAGTGCTCCTGCAGACATCTGTGAGAGAGCGCAACTACTGAGAAAACAGGGGGATTCATAAATTATGAGAGCAAGTGGAATTTTGCTTCCGGTATCCAGCCTTCCATCGAAATATGGAATAGGATGTTTTTCCGCAGAGGCGTATGAGTTTGTAGACCAGCTGGCAAGGGCAGGGCAGAAATACTGGCAGATCCTTCCTCTTGGACCTACCGGATATGGAGACTCACCGTACCAGTCTTTTTCCACCTTTGCGGGAAATCCGTATTTTATTGATCTGGAAGCTTTTGTGAAAGCAGGTTGCCTGGATGAAAGTGACTGTGAGAACTGCGACTGGGGTGGAAGTGAGAGTTATGTGGATTATGAGAAGATTTATAATTCCAGATTCCGTCTCTTAAGAAAAGCATTTGAAAATTATGACTGTGAAGGAGATTTGTCCTATCAGAAGTTTATAAATGAAAATGCTGCCTGGCTGGAAGATTACAGCCTGTATATGGCCATCAAGGACAGCCTGAACGGGATCAGCTGGATCGAATGGCCAAAAGAACTTAAAAACAGAGAAAAAGATGCGCTGGCTGAGGCAAGAGAAAAACTTACGAAAGAAGTGGGCTTTTACTGTTTCCAGCAGTACTGGTTTTTTAAACAGTGGACAGAGCTGAAAACTTATGCAAATGAGAAAGGCGTGGAGATCATTGGAGATGTACCGATCTACGTTGCGTTTGACAGTGCGGATGCATGGGCACAGCCGGAACTGTTCCAGTTTGACGAGAATAATATTCCGGTTGGGGTTGCCGGATGCCCGCCGGATGCTTTTTCCGCTACCGGGCAGCTCTGGGGAAATCCGCTTTATGACTGGGAGTACCATAAGAAGACCGGTTATGCATGGTGGACACGCCGGATGGCCAACTGTATGAAACTCTATGATGTGGTGAGAATTGATCATTTCAGAGGATTTGACGAATATTATTCTATTCCATACGGGGATAAGACTGCGGAGTTCGGCCACTGGGAAAAGGGACCGGGAATAGATCTGTTCCGTACTCTCGAAAAAAATCTGGGAAAACTGGACGTGATCGCGGAGGACCTTGGTCTTCTTACAGACAGTGTCATTGAGATGGTGGAAGAATCCGGCTTTCCGGGAATGAAGGTTCTTCAGTTTGCGTTTGATGAGAATGAAGACAGTCCATATCTGACACACAGATATGAAAGGAACTGTATTGTATACACAGGAACTCATGATAATGAGACCACAAGGGGCTGGTTCCGTAATTTAAGTCAGCATGACCGGAACTTTGCCAAAGCTTATATCGGCTGTGAGGGCAAACATGAGACCGCGGCAGTATGGAGCCTGATCCGCGCAGCCATGTCCAGCGTAGCAGACCGCTGTGTGATCCCGGTACAGGATTATCTTTGCCTTGGAAATGAGGCAAGGATCAATGAGCCGTCAACTCTTGGTGATAACTGGAAGTGGCGTATGAAAAAAGGTCAGCTCAATGAAAAAATCATTGAGAAGATTTATAAAATGACAAAACTTTACGGAAGACTTGTAAAAGAAGAGCCAGAAGAGAAAGAAAAAACAGAGTCTGACGTAGAAATGATATCTGACAAATAAAAAATGCCAGAATATCAGAAAGGATAAAAGATACATCATGGAAGAACAGAAAACAGAAAATAAGGAAGAGCTGCAGCAGGAGACTACGGAAGAAAAGAATTCCGATCAGGGAAATTCTTCCACAAGAAGCAGCCTTCTGTGGATCTTCGCAGGGGGTTATCTTGTGTATACGGGATATCGTCTCTGCGCCAATGTTATAAGCGGGGCAGAAGACTCCAGTACGGGATTTCTGGTAGCAGGTGGTATTTTTGTTGTGATCGGGGCAGTGCTTCTGATCATGGCAGTCCGTAACCTTGCAAAAGCAGGTGCACAGAAACACGAGATGGAAGAAGCGGCAACGAAAAAAGCAGCAGAGGAAACCGCCAAAGATCCGGAGATTGCGGCAGCTGGAAAAAAACGCATGTCTATTGCACAGCGGGCACATCTGGCAGAGAATCTGGACGATGCACCGGAGGAAGAAGCAAAATAAAATACGGATGCAGGATAGCTCCTGCCAGGATATGACACATATAAGCATAAAAAACGGAACATCAGGAGGGGGAAAATGATTTCTTCCAGGGATGTTCCGTTTTTAATTGAGTAAGTTGTGTGTCATATATTCGGTGCAGAGCTGTCAAAGGGAATGGATGATTTGTCTCGCCTGACTTATCTGCGTTTTGGGGTTTTTCGACGTTTTTTTCGTGATTTTTTGTTGCCGGGAGTGTGTAAGGTAGACCAGCAGAACGCCTGTACCAGTAAAATTCCGATCAGCGCTCCACAGCTGTCAATTCCCACATCCCTTACAGAAGGCCCGCGGGCGTCCACAAAAGACTGATGATATTCGTCCAGGCCGGCAAAACCCACACATACAAATCCTGCAAGAAGCATCAGCCAGATTCCCCGGACTCCGTAAACATAAAGCGGGAAGGAAATGGAGATGGACAACAGACAGTATTCGGTCATATGGGCAGCCTTCCGTACATAAAACTCGATATGGGATGCCTCCTGGGAAAGCTGATCCGGGCTTTTTCCTGTGGCAAGTATTTCATTTTTTGTTTCTACGATCTGATAACTGACTTTATAACTCAGGGCACCGGAAACTTCTCCGGTTTGTGCGGAAAAAGAGTAGATCACGCACATCATCAGGATCGCAGGTGCAAAAGAAAATGGTTTTAATAATGTAATCAGTATTTTCATGGCTTCAATATAGCACTGTTGTCTGGAAAAGTCCAGAAAAATATAGAAAAAGAACAGAGGGAGAAGAAAAAGGGACGGAGGAGATGAAAGGGGGAAGTGGACAGTAAAGACTAAAATGTGTTAGAATATAAAAAAAATTTCAGGGGTATTTTTAAGAAAAAAGAATATTTCCGGGAGCGAACAGAAGAAAATCACAGGGAGGAATCAGATAATGAGTCTTGCAGACAATATATTCATTGACATGTGCAAAGATGTCATAGAAAACGGAACCAGCACAGAGGGAGAGAAGGTACGTCCGGTGTGGGAGGATGGAACTCCGGCTTATACCATCAAGAGATTTGGTGTTGTGAACCGTTATGATCTCCGCAGGGAATTTCCGGCGCTGACTTTGAGAAGAACTGCATTAAAGAGTGCCATGGATGAGATTTTGTGGATCTGGCAGCAGAAATCCAACAATATCCATGATCTTCACAGCCATATCTGGGACAGCTGGGCAGATGAGAACGGCTCCATCGGAAAAGCCTACGGCTATCAGCTGGGTGTGAAACATCAGTATAAAGAAGGAATGATGGATCAGGTGGACCGGGTACTTTTTGATCTTAAGAACAATCCTTACAGCAGAAGGATCATGACCAATATTTATGTACATCAGGATCTTCATGAAATGAATCTTTACCCATGTGCCTATTCCATGACATTTAATGTGACCAAAGAACCGGGAAAAGACAAACTGGTCCTGAATGCTGTTCTGAATCAGAGATCTCAGGATATTCTGGCGGCAAATAACTGGAATGTGTGCCAGTATTCTCTTCTTCTGATGATGATCGCGCAAGCCTGTGATATGGAAGCAGGGGAGCTTGTTCATGTAATTGCAGACTGTCATATTTATGATCGTCATATTCCGGTGATCAAGGAACTGATCTCCAGAAAACCGTATCCTGCACCAACGGTAAAACTGAATCCGGAGATCAAAGATTTTTATAAATTTACAACCGATGATCTGATCGTGGAGAATTATGAGACATGGCCGCAGATCAAAAATATTCCGATTGCGGTATAATTGTATATAAAGAAAGGAAATCAGGATGAATATTATTGTTGCAGCAGATAAAAACTGGGGAATTGGAAGAAACAATGAACTTCTGGTAAGCATTCCTGCAGATATGAAAATGTTCCGCGAGGAAACTACAGGAAAAGTGGTTGTTATGGGAAGAAAGACTCTGGAGTCTTTTCCTAACGGACTTCCTCTTAAAAACAGAACCAATATCGTAATTACCGGAAATAAGGATTATCAGGTAAAAGGTGCGGTGGTTGTTCACAGCATCGAAGAAGCGCTGAAAGAAGTGGAAAAATATCCGGCACAGGATGTGTACTGCATCGGCGGAGACAGTATTTACAGACAGATGCTTCCCTACTGTGATGTGGCTCATGTGACCAAGATTGATTTTGCGTATGAAGCAGATGCATATTTCCCGGATCTGGATGAGGATCCGGACTGGGAAGTTACTGCGGAGAGTGAAGAACAGACGTATTTTGATCTGGAATATACTTTTGTAAAATACGAAAGAAAAGATAAATAATGTGAGCACAAAGCATAAGGCAGAATAGAAAACAGGCCGCCGGTAAAAATCCGGCAGCCTGTTTTTGCTCTTAAAATGCTATGTATAAATCCAAAAATCTGGTAATGGATTACTCGATTACGTGGATCCATCCTTTCGGAGCTTCGATGCGTCCCATCTGGATACCTGTCAGTGTGTCGTACAGCTTCTGGATAACCGGACCCATTTTCTCCATTCCGCTTGGGAAGCAGATTTCTTTGCCGTGGTCGTTGATCTTTCCAACTGGAGAGATAACAGCAGCAGTACCGCAAAGACCACACTCTGCGAAATCTTTCACTTCGTCGAAGTAGATCTCACGCTCCTCAGCTTCCAGTCCAAGGTACTCTTTTGCAACGTAGATCAGGGAACGACGTGTGATGGATGGAAGGATGCTGTCAGACTTCGGTGTTACAACCTTGCCGTCTTTTGTAACGAAGATGAAGTTTGCACCGCCTGTCTCTTCAACTTTTGTACGGGTCTTAGGATCAAGGTACATATTCTCATCAAATCCCTGTTTGTGAGCATCTACGATAGCGTGAAGGCTCATTGCGTAGTTCAGGCCGGCTTTGATGTTACCAGTTCCGCAAGGTGCGGCACGGTCGAAGTCACTGACACGGATCGTGATCGGTTTAGCACCGCCTTTGAAGTACGGTCCAACCGGTGTTGTGAGGATACGGAACTGATATTCGTCAGCCGGTTTAACACCGATTACAGCGTTGGAACCGAACATGTACGGACGAAGATAGAGAGTTGCGCCTGAACCATATGGCGGAACCCATGCGTCATTCGCCTTGACAACCTGCTCAACAGCGTCGATGAATCTCTCTTTCGGGAATACCGGCATCTCAAGTCTTGCAGCAGAAGCAGCGATACGCTCTGCGTTCAGGTCAGGACGGAAAGTAACGATATGTCCGTCTTCTGTTGTGTAAGCTTTCAGTCCTTCGAATACACTCTGTGAATACTGAAGTACACCAGCGCACTCATTCAGTACGATGTTAGGGTCTGTGCTTAAAGTACCCTCATCCCATTTTCCATCTTTAAAATTAGACACGTATCTGTAGTCGGTTGGCATGTATCCAAATCCGATGCTGGACCAGTCAATGTTCTTTTTTTCCATAACGATTCCTCCGTTTACGAATTTTTACTTTTTACCATTGTAAAACTTTTACGTGCTGACTTCAATAGTTTTTTGCGCCTTTTCTGCATTTGCTTGTAATTTTAACGGGAGTTCGCTATAATAAAAGCTATCTATGGACTGGAGGAAAAAATGGACAATCACGAATTTGAAGACCTTGGAAAAAAGATTCAGGATATTGTAGATAATGCTGTAAATTCAAACAGCTACCATGAGCTGAGCCATACCATCAACCAGACAGTAAATAAGGCGATTGATTCCGGCAGTGAGGCACTGAAAAATGCTATGAATTCCGTATTTGAACCGGGAAGTGATCCCCAGTTTCGAAAGAGGAGCTATACTTATCAGAGCCCCTATTACGGAAAAAGCAAAAAAGCGAAACAGCAGGCCGCAAAGAAACAGACAGAGCTTCTTTATGGAAAAACCACCGGTGAAAACCTGAAAGGTATGATGATGGCAGTTTCCGGCGGAATCCTTTTAAGTGGCATGGGTCTTGGGGCTATGGTGCTTCTGATCTGGATGGGCCTTGGACACAGCGGTGCACTTGCGGCGGGGGTCCTTGGTGTGATGTGTGCCGGCGCTGCAGGGGGTGGTGCGCTTCTGGGAGCAGGAACCAGCCGCCTTGGAAGACTGGGCCGTTTTCAGAAATATATCCGTGCGCTGGGAGACCACACTTACTGTAATTTCCAGAAACTTGCCCAGGCAGCAGGAAAGAACGAGAAATTTGTAAAAAAAGATATCAGCAGGATGATCGAGAAAGGCTGGTTCCTGGAAGGCCATGTAGATGCCGAAGAAACCTGTCTGATCACAAGCAATGAGACTTATCAGCAGTATCTGGAAACACAGAAACAGCTGGAGCTCCGTAAACAGGAAGCGGATCCGAAGGTTCAGCTTGAGGAGAATATGAGCCCGGAGGCACAGGAAGTTCTGAGAAAGGGAAATGAATTTCTGGTAAAGATCCGAAAGAGTAATGATGCCATTCCCGGGGAGGAAATTTCCGCAAAGATTTCCAGAATGGAACTGATCGTTCAAAAGATTTTTGAGCGTGCGGGAGAACATCCGGAGGTGATCCCCGATCTTAAGAAACTGATGGATTACTATCTTCCCATGACTGTGAAACTTCTGGATGCTTATGAAGATATGGATGGACAGCCTGTACAGGGTGAGAATATTACAGCTTCCAAGAAAGAAATTGAAGAAACGATTGATACACTGAATATTGCTTTTGAGAAACTTCTGGACTCCATATTCCGGGATACCGCATGGGATGTATCTACCGATATTTCTGTGTTACATACGGTTCTGGCACAGGAAGGTCTGACAGAAGATGATTTCGAAAAAATGAAACAGAACGCGGAAGTGAAATAAGTACAGTGAGCAGATGAGAAACCAAATCGCAGATGTCTGCCGGAAGGTACAGTGAATTAAGGAGAAGATTATGGGAGAAGAATTTAAGGACTTTGAGGTGGAAGCACCGGTACTGACTCTGGAACCGGATCTTACGGAAGAAAAAGAAGAAATTGCGGCAAAAGAACCGGAGAAGCCACAGGAACCTGCAGTGGAGGAACCGGTGTTATCTCCACAGGAACAGAAAATCGTAGAAGATTTTGCGGCAAAGATCGATATTGAAAATACAAATCAGATCCTGCAGTATGGAGCCGGTACTCAGAAGAAGATGGCAGATTTTTCTGATACTGCCCTGGCAAATGTCCGTACCCAGGATCTTGGCGAAGTGGGAGATCTTCTTTCAAGTGTGGTAGGCGAACTGAAAGATTTCGATGCCACAGAGGAGAAGGGACTTTTTGGTTTCTTCAAAAAACAGACGGCGAAGGTGGAAACCCTGAAAAACCGTTACACAAAAGCCGAGGGAAATGTGGCGAAGATCACAGAAGCTCTGGAGCAGCACCAGATGCGTCTGATGAAGGATTCTGCAGTACTGGATAAGATGTATGAGCAGAACCTGGCATATTTTAAAGAACTTTCCATGTATATCCTTGCGGGCAAAAAGAAACTTAAGGAAGTCCGGGAAGGAAAGCTTATGGAGCTTCATCAGAAGGCAGCGGCAAGCGGACTTCCAGAAGACGCCCAGGCAGCCAATGATCTGGAAAACAAGTGTGATCGTTTTGAGAAGAAGCTTCATGATCTGGAGCTGACAAGAACCATTTCCATGCAGACAGCACCACAGATCCGTATGATCCAGAACAATGACACCACCATGATCGAGAAGATCCAGACCACCATTGTAAATACCATTCCCCTCTGGAAAAGCCAGATGGTGCTGGCTCTCGGAATCGCACATTCCACGGAAGCCGCACAGGCACAGCGACAGGTTACAGATCTTACCAATGAACTTCTGAAGAGAAATGCGGAGACTCTTCACCTGGCATCTGTGGAAACAGCAAAGGAGTCCGAGCGTGGCATCGTAGATATTGAAACTCTGAAAAAGACCAATCAGGAGCTGATCCAGACACTGGATGATGTGATGAAGATCCAGCAGGAGGGCCGTGAGAAACGTCAGGCAGCAGAAGCAGATATGAGACGTATGGAAAATGAGCTGAAAACAAAACTGCTGGAGATCCGGCGTTAAGCGTAAGAGCGAAAAGATAGTTCAGAGAGGAAAGGCAGGGCGTTTGAAGACACCTGCCTTTCAGGATTCATAAAGGAGATTTTTATGTACAGAGATCATACAAAAGTAATAAAAATTGGAAACCGTGTTATCGGAGGAGGAAATCCGATCCTTATCCAGTCCATGACCAATACAAAAACTGAAGATGTGGAAGCAACCGTTGCGCAGATCCTTTCCCTGGAAAAAGCAGGCTGTGATATTATCCGCTGTGCAGTTCCGACCATGGAAGCTGCGAAAGCTTTGTCCCGGATCAAAAAACAGATCCATATTCCGCTGGTTGCGGACATTCATTTTGATTACCGTCTTGCCATTGCAGCTATGGAAAACGGTGCAGACAAGATCCGTATCAACCCGGGAAATATCGGTTCAAAAGAGAGGATCCAGGCAGTTGTAGATACTGCAAAGGAACGGAATATCCCTATCCGCGTAGGCGTGAACAGTGGTTCTCTCGAAAAAGAACTGGTGGAAAAATATCACGGTGTCACAGCAGAGGGCCTTGTGGAGAGCGCCCTTGATAAAGTACGCATCATTGAAGAGATGGGTTACGATAATCTGGTGATCAGTATCAAATCTTCCGATGTCCTTATGTGTGCAAAAGCCCATGAGCTGATCGCAAAACAGACACAGTATCCGCTTCACGTGGGAATTACAGAAGCAGGAACCCTGTACTCCGGAAATATCAAATCAGCCATTGGCCTTGGAATCATTCTGTATCAGGGAATCGGTGATACCATCCGTGTTTCCCTGACCGGTGCGCCGCTGGAGGAAGTGAAATCAGCCAAAAGGATCCTGAAAACACTGGGACTCCGTAAAGGCGGGGTGGAAGTTGTTTCCTGTCCGACCTGCGGAAGAACCAAGATCGATCTGATCGGCCTTGCAAATCAGGTAGAAACCATGGTTCAGGATATTCCTCTTGATATCAAGGTTGCGGTTATGGGATGTGTAGTAAACGGTCCTGGAGAGGCAAAAGAGGCAGATCTCGGAATTGCGGGAGGCGATGGTGTCGGCCTTCTGATCAAACATGGAGAGGTTGTAAAGAAAGTACCGGAGACGGAACTTCTGGATACACTTCGCCAGGAACTTCTTACCTGGAATGAACAGGAGTCATAATGGAGAAAGATTTTTTTGACGTATTTCCTCATCTGAAAGTAAAAAAAGAGCTGGAAGAACTTCTGGACATGGTATTTGTGACAAAAGTTTCCATGAATCCGGGAAGAACGCATCTGAGGGTATATATCGAAAGCAGCCGCTGGATCCACAAGAAAAATATCTTTGCCCTGGAAGATGAGATTGAACGGCAGTGTTTTCCGGGAATTCCCATGACTGTTACCGTTGTGGAAAAATTTCATCTTTCCGAGCAGTACACACCGGAGAATTTCCTGGAAAGCTACCGTTCCAGTATGGAGTTGGAGCTGCGCAGCTACAATATGCTGGAGTACAATCTGTTCCGAAGAACGAAGATCACATTTACCGGAAAAGATGCCATGCGTATGGAACTTCCGGATACGGTGATCTCCAGGCAGAAGAGCGAAATCCTCATCGAATACTTTCATAAAGTTTTCTGTGAACGATGTGGGATGGATCTGAAAGTAGACCTGGATTTTGTGGAGGCGAAAGAGAGTAAATACCGGAAAAATGCCGCACTTCAGATCAAACAGGAAGTGGAGAATGTCCTGAAACATGCCAAACTTGGCGGAGATCAGGAGAGTGAACCGAAGCAGGAGGAAGCAGCCAAAGAAGAGACGAAGAAAACTTCCGGAGAGAAAAAGGGAGAAAAAGCACCGGAGAAGAAATCCTTTGACCGGAAACAACAGAAAGGCCAGAAAGGCGATTTCCGCAGCGGGTTCGGATTCCGCAGAGACAGCAATCCGGATGTGGTTTACGGCAGGGATTTTGACGGAGAACCGATCCCGCTGGAGAGTATCACCGGAGAGATGGGAGAAGTTATCATCCGATGCCAGGTTATGGATGTGGAGGCCCGTGAGATCCGAAATGAGAAAACGATCCTGATCTTCCCTGTGACTGATTTTACGGACAGTATTGTTGTGAAGATGTTCCTTCGTAACGAACAGGTTCCGGAAGTGACGGAAAGTGTAAAAAAAGGCGCCTTCCTGAAACTGAAAGGAGTTACAACCATTGATCGTTTTGACAGTGAGCTGACCATCGGAAATATTACAGGCATTAAGAAAATTGCCAATTTTACCAGTGCGAGAATGGATACCAGTCCTCAGAAAAGGGTAGAGCTTCACTGCCACACCAAGATGAGTGATATGGACGGTGTCACTGATGCCAAGGCGCTGGTAAAACGTGCCTATGAGTGGGGACATAAGGCCATCGCGATTACCGATCATGGTGTGGTGCAGTCTTTCCCTGAGGCGAACCACTGCTTTGATGCCTGGGGAGGCTGCGTTCCCAAGGAGTCTGATTTCAAGGTGCTCTATGGAATGGAAGCATATCTGGTGGATGACCTGAAAGGCATGGTCACCAATTCCAGAGGACAGCGGCTGGATGGTGACTTTGTTGTTTTTGATATTGAGACAACGGGATTCTCAGCACTGACCTGTAAGATCATTGAGATTGGCGCGGTAAAAGTGGAGAAAGGCCAGATCACGGATCGTTTTTCCACGTTTGTAAATCCGGAAGTGCCCATTCCGTTCCGCATTGAACAGCTGACAAGTATCAATGATTCCATGGTTCTGGATGCGCCCACCATAGAGGATGTGTTGCCGAAATTCTTGGAATTCTGTGAGGGCTGCGTGATGGTGGCCCATAATGCGGACTTTGATATGAGCTTTATCATCGAAAACTGCAAACGCCAGGGAATCCCGGATGATTTTACCTATGTGGATACGGTGGGTATGGCCAGATTCCTTCTTCCTGCCCTGAACCGTTTTAAGCTGGATACGGTAGCCAAAGCAGTAGGTGTTTCTCTGGATCATCATCACAGGGCTGTGGATGATGCAGCGTGTACCGCGGAGATCTTTGTGCGGTTTGTAAAGATGCTGGAAGAAAGAGATATTTTTGATGTGGATGAGATGAACAGCCAGGGAGCGGTTTCGCCGGATACGATCCGAAAACTGCCCACGTATCACGCCATTGTTTTTGCGAGGAATGAAACAGGAAGGATCAATCTGTACAAACTGGTAAGCCAGTCCCATTTAAAGTACTATCACAGACGCCCCAGAGTCCCAAAAAGCGTACTGGAAAAATACAGGGATGGTCTTCTGGTGGGAAGTGCCTGCGAGGCAGGAGAACTTTATCAGGCACTTCTTCGTAATGCACCGGATCAGGAGATTGCCAGACTGGTGAACTTCTATGACTACCTGGAGATTCAGCCTCTTGGGAACAATGCGTTTATGCTTGCAGATGAGAAGCACGATATGATCAATTCCGAGGAAGACTTAAAAGAGATAAACCGGAAGATCGTAAAACTTGGAGAACAGTTCAAAAAGCCGGTAGTTGCCACCTGTGACGTGCATTTTATGGACCCGCAGGATGAGGTTTACCGTCGGATCATCATGGCAGGAAACGGATTTTCCGACGCGGATAACCAGGCACCGCTTTACCTTCGTACAACGGAGGAAATGCTGGAGGAATTTTCCTATCTGGGAAGTGAAAAAGCAGAAGAAGTGGTCATTACCAATACCAACAAGATCGCAGATATGATCGAGAAGATCTCGCCGATCCATCCGGACAAATTTCCGCCGGTCATTGAGAACTCAGAGCAGGATCTTAAGAATATCTGTTTTACAAAAGCCCACGAAATGTACGGAGATCCGCTTCCGAAGATCGTGGAGGATCGTCTGGACCGGGAGCTGAACTCCATTATTTCCAATGGTTATGCGGTAATGTATATCATTGCACAGAAACTGGTATGGAAATCCAATGAGGACGGTTATCTGGTTGGCTCCCGAGGTTCCGTAGGTTCTTCCCTGGCAGCGACCATGTCCGGTATCACGGAGGTAAATCCTCTGCCGCCGCATTATCTCTGCCCGAATCCGGACTGTAAATACAGTGATTTTGATTCCCCGGAGGTAAAAAAATACGCAGGTATGGCAGGGTGTGACATGCCGGATAAGATCTGTCCGAAGTGTGGTACCAAGATGAACAAAGAGGGGTTTGACATCCCGTTTGAGACATTCCTCGGATTTAAAGGTGACAAGGAGCCGGATATCGACCTGAATTTTTCCGGAGAATATCAGGCCAATGCCCACCGGTACACGGAGGTTATCTTCGGAAAGGGCCAGACATTTAAGGCAGGAACCATTGGTACTCTTGCGGAAAAAACTGCATTTGGTTATGTGAAAAATTATTATGAAGAGCGGGGACAGCACAAGCGTTACTGTGAGATCAACCGTATTGTACAGGGCTGTACCGGTGTCCGCCGTACGACCGGACAGCATCCGGGAGGTATCATTGTACTGCCCATGGGTGAGGAAATTGAGAAATTTACGCCTGTGCAGCATCCGGCCAATGATGTAAACAGCGATATCATCACTACACATTTTGATTACCATTCCATTGATGGAAACCTTCTAAAGCTTGATATACTGGGACACGATGATCCGACCATGATCCGTATGCTGGAGGATCTTACCGGCATCAGTGCGAGAACGGTTCCGCTGGATCAGAAGGATGTCATGTCCCTGTTTGCGGGAACCCAGGCACTTGGGATCAGTCCGGAGGATATCGGCGGCTGTAAACTGGGATGTCTTGGAATCCCGGAGTTTGGTACGGATTTTGCCATGCAGATGTTAATTGATACCAAGCCGAAATATTTTTCCGACCTGGTACGTATTGCAGGACTTTCTCATGGTACGGACGTATGGCTTGGAAATGCCCAGGTACTGATTCAGAACGGAACGGCGACCATTTCCACCGCGATCTGTACGCGAGATGATATTATGATCTACCTTATTGGAAAAGGGGTGGAAAGCGGCCTGGCATTTACCATCATGGAGAGTGTCCGTAAAGGAAAAGGTCTCCGTGACGAATGGATCCAGACCATGAAAGACCATGATGTTCCGGACTGGTATATCTGGTCCTGCAAGCTGATCAAGTACATGTTCCCGAAGGCCCATGCGGCTGCTTACGTTATGATGGCTTACCGTATCGCCTGGTATAAAGTGTTTCATCCGCTGGCTTATTATGCGGCATTTTTCAGCATCCGTGCCACATCTTTTTCCTATGAACTGATGTGTATGGGAAAAGAACGCCTGGAATATTATATGGCGGAGATCCGCAAAAAAGGCGATGAGGCATCAAAGAAGGAGCAGGATACACTGAAGGATATGAGGATCGTACAGGAGATGTACGCCAGAGGCTTTGATTTTGTGCCCATTGATCTTTATAAGGCAAAGGCCCATCGGTTCCAGATCATCGGAGATAAACTGATGCCTGCGCTGGATACCATAGAAGGGCTTGGAGATAAGGCGGCAGAGGCTGTGGTAGATGCAGCCGCGAAGGGAAAATTCCTTTCCAAGGATGATTTCCGCGACCGCACCAAAGTCAGCAAGACCGTTATCGATCTGATGGATGACCTGGATCTGTTCGGAGATATCCCACAGTCCAATCAGATGTCACTGTTTGATTTTACGGGTTGATATATGATGCCGGAAGGGCTTACAATAAATAAAAATGCTGCCATTTCTCTTAATGGAAGATATGGCAGCGAGAACTCCCAGGAGGATATCAAGATAATATGAAAAAAGAAGAATTAAGATACCTGCAGCGACTTGCAGAGCTGTATCCTACCATAGCAAAGGCCTCAACAGAGATCATCAATCTGCAGTCTATATTAAACCTTCCGAAAGGTACCGAGCATTTCATGTCGGACATCCATGGAGAGTATGATGCGTTTTCCCATGTTCTTCGAAATGGTTCCGGTGCTGTGCGGAAAAAGATCGATGACGTGTTCGGACATACCTTAAGTAACAGTGATAAACGTTCTCTTGCCACACTGATCTATTATCCGAAAGAAAAGATGGAAGTCGTAAAGAAGCATGAAGAAGACATGGAGAACTGGTATAAGATCACGCTTTATCGCCTGATCGAAGTGTGCAAGACAACGGCGTCCAAATATACCCGTTCCAAAGTCCGTAAAGCTCTCCCGGCAGACTATGCCTATGTGATCGAGGAGCTGATCACGGAGAAGGCGGAAGTCCTGGACAAAGAGGCATATTACGATGCCATTGTCAACACCATCATTGAGATCGGCAGGGCAGAGAATTTTATCATTGCCCTGGCAGAACTGATCCAGCGTCTGGTCGTGGATCATCTTCATGTGCTGGGAGATATTTATGATCGAGGTCCGGGCCCGCATTTTATCATGGATCGTCTGATGAAATACCACTCTCTTGATATCCAGTGGGGAAATCATGATGTGGTCTGGATGGGAGCTGCCACAGGCCAGAAAGCCTGCATTGCAACGGTGATCCGAAACAGTATCCGCTACCGAAATATGGATATCCTGGAGGATGGATATGGAATCAATCTCATGCCGCTGGCAACCTTTGCAATGGAAGCTTATAAAGATGATCCCTGCACTGTTTTTGAGATGAAGGGAGATGCCAATAACTACAGTATTCTGGAAGAAGAGCTTGGACGGAAGATGCATAAGGCCATCGCCATCATCCAGTTTAAACTGGAAGGCCAGCTGATCCGCCGGCACAAAGAGTTCCATATGGAAAGCCGTTGCCTGCTTCATAAGATCGATCCGAAAAAGGGAACGATCACACTTCCGGACGGAAAAGAATATCCGCTGACGGATACATATTTTCCTACCATTGACTGGAAAAAACCATATGAACTTACCACAGAAGAAAAAGATGTGATGGATCGTCTGGATTCCGCTTTCCGTAACTGTGAGAAACTGCAGAATCATGTCCGGCTTCTCCTGGACAAAGGAGGCCTTTACAAAACCTATAACGGAAATCTTCTGTTCCATGGAAGCATTCCGCTCAATGAAGATGGAAGTCTGAAAGAAGTCCAGATCTATGGAAAAACCTACAGGGGAAAAGAACTCTACGATGTGCTGGAGACTTATGTTCGCCGGGCATTTTTCTCAGTAAATGAGGATGAAAAGCGTAAAGGCAGGGACATCATGTGGTATATCTGGGCCGCCCCAAATTCTCCTTTATTTGGGAAAGACAAGATGACCACTTTTGAGCGTTATTTTATTAAAGATAAGGAAACGCATAAAGAAACAAAAAATGCTTACTATCATCTTCTGGAAAACGAGGAAGTTGTAGACAATCTGCTCCGTGAATTCGGACTGGATCCGGAAAAAGGCCATATCATCAACGGCCATGTGCCGGTTCACCAGAGCGAAGGAGAGAGCCCTGTAAAATGCAATGGAAAAGTTCTTGTCATTGACGGCGGTTTTTCCAGACCATATCAGAAAGTTACGGGAATTGCCGGTTATACACTGGTCTATAACTCCTATGGACTGATCCTGTCTGCTCATGAGCCTTTTACTTCCGCAGAAGAGGCAGTAGCCAAGGAACAGGATATTGTTTCCAACCGGGTGGCAGTTCATTACAATAACAAACGTACACTGGTAGGAGATACGGATACAGGAGCTGCTCTGAAGGAGAGGATCAGTGAGCTGATCCAGCTTCTGGAAGCTTACAGAAAAGGTATTATCAAAGAAAAGAAATAAACAGAAACGGGAAATACGCAGAGGATTTCTGATATGTTATAGTAAACAGAGGTGATGCAGATGAGAAAAAACAAAAGAAGAAAAAAGCGGCTGAAAACAGCTCTGATCCTGCTGATCATTCTGTTTATCCTGGCAGGATTCGGGGGTATGCTGTTTGTCTCCCACAAGAATAAAATTGAAAAAGAACAGCGAAAAGAAGCAGCACTGGCAGCATTGGACAGTGTTCCGGAAATAACAGCGACACCGGCAGCAACAGCCACGCCGGTCCCCACAGCTACGCCGACACCGTCGCTGACACCGGTACCAACCATTCTTCCGGCTTTTGAACCGGAGAATTATCAGGGAACCTGGTATAGGGAAGATGGACTGACAACGATCGATATTTATGATATCAGCCTGAAATCTGTTTCTTTTACGTATAAAAGGATCAATGGAAAAAATCATTCGCTGAGTGTGGAAGCGGATGTAACTGCTGAAGTGGCCGGAAATGCCACACAGTTTTATCTGAAAGATTCCGATGGAAACAAAGCAAAGGGAGAATTTGTTTTTGATAAGAGTGGAGAATTTTATGTAAAAGTTAAAACTTATAAAAGGGCAGATGGTTCACTGACTTATCCGAAGACAGAATCGATCATGACAAGGGAGGCGCCGGCAGAAGATGCCGGATCGACAGAACAGGAAAATGCCGGAACGGAAGCGGCTTCTGATACATCAGATGCAGAGACATCTTCCGAATCATCTACAGAAGTAAACAGTACTGATGCTGAAAATGCTTCTGATGCGAATGCATATTACAGTGAAAGTGAAGATACTTCGTCCCAGGATGACACAGGTATATATGGAATCCCTTATGGCGAAGAAGAAACATATTATACTGAATAAATAAAGAATCCCCGGATCTGTAACAGTAAGGGAATCCTGATAAAGGAATTTCCCGAACTGTTTCAAGTTCCGGGGATTTCTTTATTTGATCATTTTTTTTCGGTCCGTACGGCCGACGAGATAGTCGATACTGGTGTCGTAATAATTTGCCAGCCGGATAAGCATTTCGATAGGAATATTACGGGATCCCGTTTCATAATGGGAATAAGAACGCTGACTGATGTGAAGGATTTCACTTAATTCTCTCTGAGAGAGATCTGCGTCTGTACGTAAATCCTGAATACGCTGAAATTTCATTGTGCTCACCTCTTCTTTCTATAGGAAGTATAAAACAGAACGAATTGCACTCTTGCAAAAGAGAGCAAAATGGACTATACTAAATTTATTATCTTCTTTTATTCAGAAAATGTCTATCTGAAATTTTCCCATTAATAATTGAAAAGACGAGAGATCTGAAGATCGGGTTCGGATTTTTCTCGCAGAAAGGACGAATTTGTTCGCAAGTGTATTATCAGCGGCGATTTTTGGCATGGAAGTGCGGGAAATCCAGGTTGAGGCAGATGTCAGTGATGGTTTGCCTTCTTTTACCATGGTTGGTTTTCCGTCTGCACAGGTAAGGGAGGCACAGGAGAGAGTTCGGACTGCATTTAAAAACAACCGGCTCAGCCTGCCTCCAAAGCGGGTAACAGTAAATTTTGCCCCGGCAGATATGAAGAAAGAAGGGGCCGGGTTTGATCTTCCGGTAGCTGCGGCAGTGCTTGCGGCTGCCGGGATCCTGAAACCGGAATTACTGAGCAGAGTTCTGGTTGTAGGAGAGATCAGCCTGAATGGAGAAATCCATGGTGTTTCCGGAATCCTGCCTCGTGTGATCCGTGCAAGAGAACTGGGGTTACGATTTTGCATTATTCCGGAAGAAAATATCCGGGAAGGAAAACTGGTACGGGATATGCAGGTGTTTGGGGTAAAAACGCTGGGAGATATGATCCGCTGTCTGAAAGAGCCGGAAGCATATCTATACACAGAAGAGAAAGAGATGGATATACAAGACGATCCAACGGAAAACAGGATTGATTTTGCGGATGTATGCGGACAGGAAGGAGCAAGGCGGGCAGCAGAGATCGCTGTAAGCGGTTTTCATAATATTTTGCTGATCGGTCCTCCAGGTTCCGGAAAAACCATGCTGGCAAGACGCCTGCCGACGATCATGCCCAGACTGACTTTTGAAGAGAGCCTGGAGATCACGAAAGTGTACAGTGTGGCAGGACTTCTTACAGAAAGTGACCCTCTGATCAGGGAGAGGCCTTTTCGCAGCCCTCATCATACCAGTTCCCCACAGGCACTGGCAGGAGGCGGAAGGGTTCCGGGACCGGGAGAAATTACCCTCGCACACAGAGGCGTTCTCTTTCTGGATGAGATGCCGGAATTTTCAAGAAAGAGCCTGGAGATTCTGCGTCAGCCCCTGGAAGATAAGGAAATCCATCTGTCCAGAGCGGCAGGAACCTATACGTTTCCTGCGAGTTTTATGCTGGCAGCAGCAATGAATCCCTGCCCCTGCGGATTTTATCCGGATATGAACCGATGCCGCTGTACTCCGGGAGAGATCACGCATTATCTGGGGAAAATCAGCCAGCCACTTCTGGAACGCATAGATATCTGCACAGAAGTTCCGTCGGTGAGTTTTTCGAAGATGAAGAAACGGACACCAGGAGAGCCTTCCGCAAAAATACGGGAAAGAGTAAAAACTGTCCAGGAGATTCAGAGAAAACGTTACCAAAAAGAGAAATTTTGTTTTAACGGAGAGCTTGACGGAAGAAATCTGGAAAAATACTGTGTTATGACAGCAGAAGCGGACAGACTGCTGGAACAGGCATATGAACAGTTTCAGTTCAGTACAAGAGCTTATCATAAGATCTTAAAAGTAGCCAGGACTATTGCGGATATGGAAGAAGCAGAAAAGATCCTGCCGGAGCATATCGGGGAGGCTCTTGCCTATCGGGCTTATGATAAAAAATACTGGTCATAAAACAGCAGAAAGGAAGGTACTTTATAATGGAAGAAATACAGAAAACAGAGATCCATTATGTGGAAAAAAACAGCAGCATTTATCCGGCAAGGCTTCGGGAACTTTCCGGTATGCCAAAACAGTTATATTATATTGGAAGATTTCCGGAAGATAATAAACCGACAGCAGCGATCGTTGGGGCCAGATTATGCAGTGCCTATGGAAGGATACAGGCATTTCGGTACGGGAAATTTTTGAGCGAGCACGGGGTACAGGTGATCAGCGGTATGGCAGCAGGAATCGATGCGGAGGGCCATAAAGGTGCACTGGAAGGAGGAACGCCTACATTTGCGGTACTTGGAAATGGTGTGGATATCTGCTATCCTTCATCCAGCCGTGGGATTTATCGGAGGATTCCGCAGAAGAACGGAGGGATCATCAGTGAGTATGAACCTGGGACCAGAGGCAGGGCTTATCATTTTCCGGCAAGGAACCGGATCATCAGCGGACTTGCAGACCTGGTGCTTGTAGTGGAAGCAAAAGAAAAGAGCGGATCACTGATCACTGCGTCCTGTGCTCTGGAACAGGGGAAAATGGTCTATGCCATTCCGGGAGCAGTAAATGATGCGTTGAGCCGTGGATGTCATAAGCTGATTTATGATGGAGCGGGAATCGCCTACTCTCCGGAAATACTTCTGGATGAGTGGGGACTGTCTGTGAAAAAAATGACAAATTTGTCGGGGAAAACCAAGATAGGACTTGCAACGGATTTGGATTTGGTGTATAGTTGTCTCGATTTACGACCAAAAAATCTGGATCAGATTATCAGAAAAACCGGTTTTTCACCGGGAAAAACAGCCGGTATCCTGGGACAGCTCATGCTGATGGGATTGGTGAAGGAAACCGGAAGACAGAATTATATCAGACTTGAATAACCGCCTTTTTGCCGGCAGCAGTGAGATTTTTTACACCGGACAGAAGGCAGAATAAGATTAGGAGAGGTAAAATGGCCAAAAATCTGGTGATAGTAGAGTCACCTGCTAAAATGAAAACAGTAAAAAAGTTTCTGGGGGCAAATTATACAGTAGAGGCATCCAATGGCCACGTAAGGGATTTTCCAAAGAGCCAGTTTGGTATTGATGTAGACAATGATTTTGAACCCAAGTATATTACGATAAGAGGAAAGGGAGAGCTTCTTGCAAAACTCCGTAAAGAAGCAAAAAAAGCAGATAAGATCTATCTCGCAACGGACCCTGACCGTGAAGGAGAGGCAATCTCCTGGCATCTGATGCAGGCACTGAAAACAGATACTTCAAAGATGCACAGAATTACATTTAATGAAGTAACAAAAACAGCAGTCAAGGCGTCCATCAAACAGGCCAGAGAGCTGGATATGAATCTTGTGGATGCACAGCAGGCCAGACGTATGCTGGACCGTATGGTAGGTTATACCATCAGCCCACTTCTCTGGGCCAAAGTAAAAAGAGGATTAAGTGCAGGCCGTGTGCAGTCTGTAGCACTGCGTATCATCTGTGACCGAGAAGATGAGATCAACGCATTCATTCCGGAAGAGTACTGGAGCCTGGAAGGTGAATTTCAGGTAAAAGGTGAAAAGAAGCCGTTAACGGCCAAGTTCTATGGAACTGATAAAAAACTTCCGATCAAAAACCGCCAGGAAATGGATGAAATCCTGAAAAATCTGGAAAACTGTAAATATGAGATCACAGAAGTAAAAAAAGGCGAGAGGATCAAAAATGCTCCGCTCCCGTTTACAACCAGTACACTGCAGCAGGAAGCGGCCAAGACTCTGAATTTTTCCACACAGAAAACCATGCGTCTGGCACAGCAGTTATATGAGGGTGTTGATGTCAAGGGAAGCGGCACAGTAGGTCTGATCTCTTATCTGCGTACAGATTCCACCCGAATTTCCGAGGAAGCAGATGCAGCAGCAAGAACCTACATTTCTGAACAGTACGGACAGAATTATGTTTCTCAGACAGAAAAGACAGTCAAAAACGGACAGAAGATCCAGGATGCCCATGAGGCAATCCGCCCTACAGACATTACAAGGACACCGGTTCTTGTGAAAGAATCTCTCACCAGAGATCAGTTTCGTCTGTATCAGCTGATCTGGAGACGCTTTGCGGCCAGCAGAATGGCACCGGCACGTTATGAGACTACATCTGTCAAGATCGGAGCCGGCGAGTATGTATTTACGGTTGCGGCATCCAAGGTTGCGTTTGATGGTTTTATGTCTGTGTATACAGAAGAGGGCGATGACAAAAAAGGCAATATTTTAAGTCAGAGCCTGGAAAAAGGCATGGAGCTGAAACTGAAAGAACTGAAACCGGAACAGCATTTTACACAGCCACCGGCACATTATACAGAGGCATCACTTGTAAAAACCATGGAAGAACTGGGAATTGGACGCCCGAGTACCTATGCGCCGACGATCACAACGATCATCAGCCGACGCTACGTATCAAAGGAACAGAAAAATCTTTACGTTACAGAGCTTGGTGAAGTTGTTAACAATATTATGAAACAGGCATTCCCGAGTATTGTGGATGTAAACTTTACAGCTACCATGGAGGGACTTCTGGACTGCGTGGAGGCAGGCACTGTGCAGTGGAAGACTGTTGTACGTAATTTCTATCCGGATCTGAAACATGATGTGGATGAGGCGGAGAAAGAACTGGAGAAAGTTGATATCCAGGATGAGGTTACAGATGTAGTCTGCGACAACTGTGGCCGTAACATGGTAATTAAGTATGGTCCACACGGAAGATTTCTTGCATGCCCGGGATTCCCGGACTGCCGTAATACGAAACCATATTATGAAAAGATTGGTGTTGCATGTCCGAAGTGTGGCGGTGAAATTGTCATGAAAAAAACGAAAAAGGGCAGAAAATATTACGGATGTGAGAATAATCCGGAATGTGATTTTATGTCCTGGCAGAAACCATCCGCAAAGAAATGTCCGAAATGTGGCAATTATATGCTCGAAAAGGGAAATAAGCTGGTTTGCAGCCAGGAAACCTGCGGATATGTGGAACAGAAACCAAAAGATGAAGATTGATGGAATAAATGCTTTTCTACCAATTTTCAGAAAATCCCGTTAAAAATAAAAAAATATAAAAATGTCTTGTAAATTTCCAGAATAACGTGTAATATTAGACTAGAAAAACGATTTCTTTCAAGGTACGAAAGTGAAAGGAGGAAAAAATGAGCGTTCAGTTGCTAGATAAAACTAGAAAAATCAATAAGCTTCTGCATAACAGCAGCTCAAGCAAGGTAGTGTTTAACGACATTTGCCAGGTGCTCATGGAAACCTTAAGTTCCAACATCCTGGTACTCAGTAAGAAAGGTAAGGTTCTGGGAGTCAGTATCTGTCCGGGCGTAGATGAGATCACAGAGCTGATCGATGATAAGATCGGCGGACATATTGATCCGTTATTGAACGAGAGATTTCTTGGCGTTCTTTCTACCAAGGAGAATGTCAATCTCCAGACACTTGGCTTTGAGCATGTACCAGGGAATTATCAGGGAATCGTAAACCCTATCGATATTGCAGGTGAGAGACTGGGAACATTATTTATGTATCGTAACGATCATCCGTATGATATTGAAGATATTATTGTCAGTGAGTACGGTACAACTGTTGTAGGTCTGGAAATGATGCGTGCGGTTCATGATGAGAATGCGGAGGAAGACAGAAAGCAGCAGATCGTGAAATCTGCGTTCAGTACCCTGTCCTTCTCAGAGCTTGAGGCGATCATCCATATCTTTGATGAACTGGATGGAGACGAAGGCATCCTTGTTGCCAGCAAGATTGCTGACCGCGTAGGTATCACCAGATCTGTGATCGTAAATGCACTGCGTAAATTTGAGAGTGCAGGTGTGATCGAGTCCCGTTCTTCCGGTATGAAGGGAACTTACATTAAGGTTCTTAATGAAGTAATCTTCGACGAGCTTGAGGAGATCAAGGCACAGAGAAACAAAAAGGCATAATGCGATCTGCATTATCTGCCGACTGATAATATAAGATAAAGAACGTGACGAAAGAGACTACCCGTTATTGTGGGCAGTCTCTTTTTTACTGAAATTCTTTTGCAGGATCGCATAAAAGGAAAGTGTATCTTTTTAGAAAAAATCAAAATAAATAATGAAATTAAGAAAATAAGAGAAAACAAGAGTATAAAAGAGATATAAAGAGAATAAACTAGAAATAGTATATCTTAAAAGAGTTGCGAAAAAACGTGAAATTCACTAATATAGCCATAGTGATTAGCACTCGTAGAAAGTGAGTGCTAGCAAACGAAAATGGAACTGATAAGGAGGAACATAGATCATGAAGTTAGTACCTTTAGGCGACAGAGTAGTATTAAAACAGGTTGAGGCAGAAGAGACAACAGCATCCGGAATCGTACTTCCGGGACAGGCACAGGAGAAACCACAGCAGGCAGAAGTTATCGCAGTTGGTCCTGGCGGAGTTGTAAATGGCAAAGAAGTAAAGATGGAAGTAGAAGTCGGAAACACTGTTATTTACTCCAAATATGCAGGAACAGAAGTTAAGATGGATGGTACGGATTACATCATTGTAAAACAGGAAGATATCCTGGCAGTTATTAAATAATATAAACATCTTATCGTATATCAATATAAATAGGAGGTCATTTTATCATGGCAAAAGAAATTAAATATGGCGCAGAAGCAAGAGCAGCACTTGAAGCTGGTGTAAATAAACTTGCAGATACAGTAAGAGTAACACTTGGACCGAAAGGAAGAAACGTAGTACTTGACAAATCTTTCGGTGCTCCGCTTATCACAAACGATGGTGTTTCCATCGCAAAAGAGATCGAGCTTGAGGACGGATTCGAGAACATGGGTGCTCAGATCATCAAGGAAGTTGCATCCAAGACAAACGATGTAGCAGGTGATGGTACTACAACAGCGACTGTACTTGCTCAGGCAATGGTTCATGAGGGAATGAAGAACCTGGCAGCAGGTGCCAACCCGATCATCCTCAGAAAAGGTATGAAAAAAGCAACAGATGTTGCAGTAGAAGCGATCAAGAACATGAGCCAGGCAATCAACGGCAAAGAGCAGATCGCTAACGTAGCAGCAATCTCTGCAAGTGATGAGCAGGTTGGACAGCTTGTTGCTGATGCTATGGAGAAAGTTTCCAAAGACGGTGTTATCACTGTTGAGGAGTCCAAGACCATGCATACAGAGCTTGACCTTGTAGAAGGTATGCAGTTTGACCGTGGATATATTTCCGCATACATGTCCACAGATATGGAGAAAATGGAGGCAACTCTTGATGATCCGTACATCCTGATCACAGACAAGAAGATCAGCAATATCCAGGAGATCCTTCCACTTCTTGAGCAGGTTGTTCAGGCCGGTGCGAAACTTCTCATCATCGCTGAGGATGTTGAGGGTGAGGCCCTTACAACTCTGATCGTCAACAAACTGAGAGGAACCTTCCAGGTAGTAGCTGTAAAAGCTCCTGGCTATGGTGACAGAAGAAAAGAGATGCTTCAGGATATCGCGATCCTGACAGGCGGACAGGTGATCTCCGATGAGCTTGGTCTTGACCTGAAAGAAGCTAAGATGGAGCAGCTTGGACGTGCAAAATCTGTTAAAGTTGCAAAAGAGAACACAGTTATCGTTGATGGTCTCGGTGACAAAGATGCCATTGCAAAACGTGTTGCACAGATCCGTGCTCAGATCGAGGAGACAAAATCCGAGTTCGATAAAGAGAAACTTCAGGAGAGACTTGCAAAACTGGCTGGCGGCGTAGCTGTTATCCGTGTAGGTGCTGCTACTGAGACAGAGATGAAAGAAGCAAAACTTCGTCTTGAGGATGCTCTTGCAGCAACAAGAGCAGCTGTTGAGGAAGGTATCATCGCAGGTGGCGGATCTGCTTACATCCATGCTTCCAAAGAGGTTGCAAAACTTGCAACAACACTTGAAGGAGATGAGAAGACAGGTGCTTATGTGATCCTGAAAGCTCTTGAGGCTCCGCTGTTCCACATCGCTGCAAACGCAGGACTGGAAGGCGCTGTTATTATCAACAAAGTAAGAGAGTCTGAGATCGGTACAGGCTTCGATGCTCTCAATGAGAAATACGTAAACATGGTTGAGAACGGAATCCTTGATCCGGCTAAGGTTACAAGAAGTGCTCTTCAGAATGCTACAAGTGTTGCATCTACACTCCTTACAACAGAGGCTGTAGTTTCCACAATCAAAGAAGATACTCCGGCTCCGGCTGCAAACCCGGGAATGGGAATGATGTAATTATCAGCTGAGCAGGTGAAATAATTAATTCACAAAATGAGAGGGCCTGCGCCATAGACGCGGCTCTTTTTTTGTGTTATAATCAAAAAGTCAGTAAATTACGAAAGGAAGAAACAAATGAGTGACTTATATTCAGAGCTTCTGGTAAAAAAGAAGCAGACAGCGAAAGATCTGGTTGTGAAATACGGTCTGATAGCGCTGACGGTGATCATGGTCCTGGGAGGCCTTGTGCTGAATGTACTTTTGCTGGTACCGGCTATTGCACTTGGTATTGCATGTTATTTTGTAATACCGAAGACAGATCTGGAGTACGAGTATCTGTTTGTTAACGGAGAACTGGACATTGATATGATCATGTCAAAATCAAAAAGGAAAAGAGTGAAATCGCTCCAGCTTGCGGAGGCAGACCTTGTGGCACCATTAAAGTCCCACAGAATGGACTATTATAATGGCAATCAGAAGATGAAAGAGTATGATTTTTCATCAGGAATTGAGGATCATAAACGCTATGCAATGATCATAAGAGACAGTGGAGAAACCTGCAAAGTGATCCTGGAACTGGATGACGCACTTGCAAATACCATGAAAAATTCTGCACCAAGTAAAGTTTTTTTGGATTGACATGAATCTTGTTTTTTGTTACACTAGTTCACAAATTTAAAATATCTTACACAAGGGAGGAAATGCAATGGGTACTATTATTGGTGAAGGCATTACGTTTGATGACGTCCTTCTGGTTCCGGCTTATTCTAAAGTGATTCCGAATCAGGTAGATGTTTCAACGTATTTAACCAAGAAAGTAAAGCTGAATATCCCCATGATGAGTGCGGGAATGGACACAGTTACAGAGCACAGAATGGCAATTGCCATGGCCAGACAGGGTGGTATCGGTATCATCCACAAGAATATGTCCATCGAAGCACAGGCAGAAGAGGTTGATAAGGTTAAACGTTCTGAGAACGGTGTTATTACAGATCCATTTTATCTTTCACCGGAGCATACACTGAAAGATGCCAATGATCTGATGGCGAAATACCGTATTTCCGGTGTTCCGATCACAGAAGGCAGAAAGCTTGTAGGTATTATCACAAACCGTGATCTTAAATTTGAGACAGATTTCAGCAGAAAGATCAAGGAGTGCATGACTTCTGAAGGACTGATCACAGCCAAGGAAGGAATCACACTTGAGGATGCCAAGAAGATCCTTGCGAAATCCCGTAAGGAGAAATTACCCATTGTAGATGACGACTTTAATTTAAAAGGACTCATTACCATCAAGGATATCGAGAAACAGATCAAATATCCGCTTGCAGCCAAGGATGCACAGGGACGTCTTCTCTGTGGTGCGGCAGTTGGTATCACAGCCAATGTACTTGCACGTGTAGATGCACTTGTGAAAGCGAATGTGGATGTAATCGTAATTGATTCCGCACATGGTCATTCTGAGAATATCTTAAAAGCAGTCCGCGAGATCAAGGCTGCATATCCGGAACTTCAGGTTATCGCAGGTAACGTTGCAACAGGAGCAGCTACCAAGGCACTGATCGAAGCTGGTGTAGATGCAGTTAAAGTTGGTATCGGACCTGGATCTATCTGTACCACACGTGTTGTTGCAGGTATCGGTGTACCGCAGGTTACTGCTGTTATGGATTGCTATGAAGTAGCCAACAGCTACGGAATCCCGATCATCGCAGATGGTGGAATCAAGTATTCCGGAGACATCACCAAGGCTATCGCGGCAGGCGCCAATGTCTGCATGATGGGCAGCATGTTTGCTGGATGCGATGAGAGCCCGGGAACATTCGAGCTCTATCAGGGAAGAAAATATAAAGTATACCGTGGAATGGGATCTATTGCAGCTATGGAGAACGGCAGCAAGGATCGTTACTTCCAGGAGAACGCCAAGAAGCTTGTTCCAGAAGGTGTTGAAGGACGTGTTGCATACAAAGGACACGTTGAGGATACCGTATTCCAGTTAATTGGCGGTTTAAGATCCGGTATGGGTTACTGCGGAGCAGAGAACATTGAGAAGCTGAAAACAACAGGCAGATTCATTAAGATCTCCGCTGCATCTCTCAAGGAGTCACATCCACATGACATCCATATCACAAAAGAGGCTCCAAACTACAGCGTAGACGAGTAAAGAATATTTCAGAAAATAGGGACTTGAAAATTCAGAAGAAGTATTGTAGTATAACAACAGAAGCTGCATGACTGGCGGAAAGTAGGATTACCTACAGGGAGTGCAGTGAAATGAGAAGCCGACCGCCTGGGCAGCCTGATAAAGGGGTGTCCAGGCGGTTTTTTGTTACCTGTTAATACCTGGAATGATCCCCGGGCCTTACATTAGACAAGGAGGACTGTGAAAAATGACTACATTTTCACTTGAAAAAGAACTGAAAGAGAATTCCTACCCAGGAAGAGGAATTGTGATCGGACGTTCCGCTGACGGAAAGCACGCTGTTACCGCATATTTTATCATGGGAAGAAGTGAGAACAGCAGAAACCGTATTTTTGTTGAGGATGGTGAGGGAATCCGCACACAGGCATTTGACCCGTCCAAACTTACAGACCCGAGCCTGATTATTTATGCACCGGTACGTGTCCTTGGAAACAAGACGATCGTAACAAACGGTGATCAGACAGATACCATCTATGAGGGCATGGACAGACAGCTTACTTTTGAGCAGTCTCTCCGAAGCAGAGAATTTGAGCCGGATGCACCGAATTATACACCTCGTATTTCCGGTGTTCTTCATGTGGAGAACGGAAAATTCAGCTATGCAATGTCTATCTTAAAGAGTAACAATGGAAATCCAGATTCCTGCCTCCGTTATACATTCGCTTATGAGAATGCGGCAGCAGGACAGGGACGCTTCATTCATACTTATAAATGTGACGGAAACCCGCTTCCAAGTTTTGAGGGAGAGCCGAAGCCGGTAGAGATTCCGGATGATATTGATGATTTTACAAACCTTCTCTGGGAGAGCCTGAATCAGGACAATAAAGTTTCCCTGTTTGTCCGTTTCATTGACATTGAAACAGGTAAATATGAATCCAGAATTGTAAACAAGAATAAATAATCAATATCGCAGAGAACGGAGGATTTTTCCATGAAAGAATTACAGTTAAAATACGGATGCAACCCGAATCAGAAACCATCCAAGATTTATATGGCAGACGGAAGTGACCTTCCGATCCAGGTACTTTCCGGAAGACCGGGCTATATTAACTTCCTGGATGCGTTTAACGGCTGGCAGCTGGTACGTGACCTTAAGAAAGCAACCGGACTTCCGGCAGCAACTTCTTTTAAACATGTATCTCCGGCAGGCGCTTCCATCGGACTTCCGCTGAATGAGACACTGGCCAAGATCTACTGGGTAGATGATATGGACTGGAAGGATTTTTCCCCGCTTGCATGTGCGTATGCAAGAGCAAGAGGTGCAGACCGTATGTCATCTTTCGGTGATTTCATTTCTCTTTCTGATGTCTGCGACAAGGATACCGCAATGTTGATCAAAAGAGAGGTTTCGGATGGTGTGATCGCACCGGGATATACAGAGGAAGCACTGGAAATCCTGAAACAGAAGAAAAAAGGCAACTACAATGTAATCCAGATCGATGAAAATTATGTTCCGGAGCCACTGGAGCACAAGCAGGTATTTGGTGTTACTTTTGAGCAGGGACGCCAGGAGCTTGCAATCAATGATGAACTGATCTCCAATATTGTAACAGAAAATAAAGAGCTTACAGAGGAAGCCAAAAGAGATCTGAAAGTTTCTCTGATCGTTCTGAAATACACACAGTCCAATTCCGTATGCTTTGTAAAAGATGGACAGGCGATCGGCGTTGGTGCAGGTCAGCAGTCACGAGTTCACTGCACACGTCTTGCAGGTCAGAAGGCAGATAACTGGTATCTCCGTCAGTGCCCGAAGGTGCTGAATCTTCCGTTTAAAGATACCATCACACGTGCAGAGAGAGACAATGCCATCGATGTTTACATTGGTGAGGAGTATATGGATGTTCTTGCAGATGGTGCATGGGAGAAAACATTTACCGAGAAACCGGAAGTGTTTACAAGAGAAGAGAAGCGTGCATGGCTGGATGGCCTTACAGATGTGACTCTTGGTTCAGATGCATTCTTCCCGTTCAGTGATAATATTGAGCGTGCACATAAGAGTGGCGTGAAATATATTGCAGAGCCAGGCGGATCTGTCCGCGATGATGCAGTTATCGATACCTGCAATAAGTATGGAATGATAATGGCATTTACAGGAATCAGACTTTTCCATCACTAAAATATATGAGTATGTAATAAGACAGAATAAGAATGTCTGCCTTATATAAAAGATCCCGGATCCGGATTCCTTTCAGGAAGTTCCGATTCGGGATCTTTTTGCATGGTTCAGCTATCGTATTTTTTATGGCATAAAAAAAGAACTCTGAATGATTCAGAGTTCCGAAGAGCGATAGACGGGGCTCGAACCCGCGGTCTCGACCTTGGCAAGGTCGCGCGTTACCAACTACGCCACTATCGCATGTGTCTTATCTTACGAGATGTTTCCCTCATCGACAAGACATATATTAGCATAGTTTTTATGGTATGTCAAATCTTTTTTTTGATTTTTTTGAAAAATTAAAAAAAAGAAGACATTTCAAGATCAGGATGTTTCAGATCCGCTGCTTGTATGATAATAGCGAAGTACGTGATCAGGATAATACTGGTCACCGTAATCCCATGGCCCTGCCGGATCGTGAAGAGGATCATCTTCATCACGTTGTCTGCCACCACTTGCCATCTGGGCGAATGCCTGGGCGCTTTCAGTTGTCCAGGAAGTTTCTCCGTTTTTTTCGAGATAAGAGAAATAGGAATCTGTGCCAAAGTTATAGGCCTGCAGGGCAAGGCGGATATGGGGCAGATCAGCAGGTCCGGTGCATCCGGATTTATCCAGGGCATATTTCAGCTCCTGAATTCCACAGGAGATAGAGTAGGAAGGATCTGTGATTCCGTTGGGCTGCTGAGGATACTGCGTGTTATAAGCGCCTTCTGATGACTGCATGGGATCGGTTCCCTGACCGGAGCTTTCCTGCATCATAACTGCCAGGATCAGATCTACATAGTCAGACATGCCATATTGGGCGGCTTCTGTGGAAACTTCATCCCGGTAGGCTTCACAGGATGCATTGATCTGGTGCGTAGTTGTCTGCTTTCCGGAAAATCTGGGTAAGCGCAGAAAAATACATCCGAGAATCAGCAGGAAGATGCAACCCAGGAAGATTTTCTGTCTGCGGACCTGGCGTATGCGGAGACGCTGACGTTGTTTTTTTGTAAGTTTATGATTCTTTCGTTTTGTATTCATAAGCTTATTTTACCCGTCAGATGGGGATTTGACCAGTTAAGAAATGTGATCTTTTTGTTAAAATTTTCTGAAGACTGACTTGCAAAATTGCAAAATACGATCTGATATGCTATGATAGTCGGGACAAACCGCAGAATGCCGGAAAAAAGGAGGCAAGATTTCATGCGTAAAAGGCTTCTTGCAGTTATTTTGTGTGCTTCCATGATGTTCCCTGTATCAGCATCTGCAGAGGTACTTGGATATGAAGCGACACTGAATACATATACACAGGAGAAAAAATCACCCCAACAGTTTCAGATTGATGATGGGGAAGGAAATACAGTAAATGCACTGGCGAAGACAGATACTCTTTATGTCACTGCGAAGAACACTGCAATTCGGTCCAATCCAGGAGAAAGCGGAACAGAACTTCGATCTGTTCTTCTGGGAACGAAACTAGAGAGAGTTGCCGTATGTGACAACGGATGGAGTAAAGTCACATTTCAGAAAGACGGAGAGGACAAGATTATCGGTTATGTTCAGGATAGCGTGCTCAGTGATACGGAAACCGTGAATAAATTTACGGATACAGTCACGGCAGCCAAAGACAGCGATATTCTTGATTATCCGGGAAAAAAAGACGGAGAAGTAGTAGGAGAAGTTCTTCAGGATGATGAACTGAAGAGGACTGGTACAGTAGATGACATCTGGAGCCGTATCGTTTACACAGATGACAGTGGCGCACAGCAGATGGGATATATTCCTACCAGTTGTCTGGAAGGATACCAGGAGACTGAGGTGGCCAAAGCAGAACAGGAAAAGAAAACAAAAGCCGGCTCCCTTACCAAGAGCTCCGGAGAGGGTATTTTTGCAGATGCCGTAGATGGCGTGACATCTACAGGTGGTTCCGGAACATCTGCCAATGGAGTGCAGATTGGAACACCGGTATCTGTTTCCTCTGATGCAACATTGAAATCTCTGGGAACTTTTCGTATTACCCATTACTGTCCATGCAGTATCTGCTGTGGCCCATGGTCAAACGGAATCACATCTACAGGCGTAACAGCAACAACCAATCATACCATAGCAGTAGATCCCAGCCAGATTCCTTATGGTTCCAAGGTAGTGATCAATGGACAGGTTTACGTTGCGGAGGATTGCGGAGGCGCGATCCGTACCAACTGTATTGATGTTTATGTTGCCACACATTCAGAGGCAGAAGAGAAAGGCGTATTTTATACAGAAGTTTATCTCCTTCAGTAAAAATGCAGGAAATCATCTACAACTACAATATGTGATGTAATACGTATAACAAAAAATACTGCATCAGACTTTACGTATAAATCGGAATATAAATATCCGCTTTATCAGAAAACGTCGAATGCAGTATTTTTTATTTATAAAAAGAAAAACTCTGTTCAACAGGAAACAGGAACTGTGAACAGAGCAAAAAAATAATGCCCAGAGCCGGAATCGAACCAGCGACACGAGGATTTTCAGTCCTCTGCTCTACCAACTGAGCTATCTGGGCATGTCTCTTTCGAGTACTTTATTACTTTAACACATTTATGTAGAGAATGCAAGGGAAAAATGAAAAAAAGCAGATGTTTTTCTGAAAAATCTGATTTTCAAAAAAGCATCTGCAATATTATATTTGGCGCATTTATCGTGCAGCCAGATAAATTTTTTCCATATCTTTCATATTTAACTGTTTGAAAACGCCGATGGTGCGGGTATCTTCATAACTGCACTTAAATGCCAGATCGTGGATATCTTTTTCTGTAAGGTCAAGACCAAGCTCATGAAGGCTGGTAGGCATCTGAATGGAACGGAAATAATCTTCCATAGCCTCGATACCGGCAAGGGCGGTTTTGTTGAAATCGATACTGCATGGGATTTCGAATACGTTGGTGGCAAACTGGGCAAAACGCTCCGGATTTGCGTCATAGACATAACGTGCCCAGCTTCCCCACAATGCGGCCAGACCGGCACCGTGAGCTACATCGTAGGTCCCTCCAAGTTCATGTTCCAGCTGATGACATGCCCAGTCACCGCCACCGGTTCCACAGCCGGTAAGACCGTTGTGAGAGAGACTTCCTGCCCACATGATTTCTGCTCTGGCGGTATAATTATCCGGCTCTTTCAGCAAGATACGGGAATTGTAGATTACCGTCTGCATCAGGGATTCGCTGATGCTGTCTGTAATTTCCATAGTTTCGATATTTACGAAATACCGTTCCATGGTATGCATCAGGATATCCACACAGCCGCTTTCGGTCTGGTACTGAGGTAAGGTGTATGTAAGCCGTGGATTCAGAATGGCAAAACGTGGTCTGCACAGGTCATTTCGGGCAGTACTGCGTTTCAGCCAGCCGTCTTCATTTGTGATGACGCAGGAATTGCTCATTTCACTTCCGGAAGCTGCGATGGTAAGGATCACACCAACTGGAAGACAGGCTTTTGGAGTTTCGGTGCGGAGGAAAAAGTTCCATACATCGGTTTCCGGATTTGCAAGGCCGTAACCGATGGCTTTACAAGAATCAATAACACTTCCGCCTCCTACAGCAAGAAGAAAATCCACATTTTCTCTGCGGCAGAGCTCAATTCCCTCCCGGACCTTGGAAAGCCGTGGATTTGGAACGACGCCTCCAAGAGTTACATAGGCAATTCCTGCCTCGTCAAGTACGGATCTGATTTCATCAATAAGACCGGATTTAATGGCACTGTGTCCGCCGTAGTGGATCAGAACTTTTTTACAATGCTGTTCTTTCAGAAGTGTGGCAACTTTAAGATGTGTATCTTTTCCAAAAACCACCCGTGTGGGGGTAAAATATTCAAAACTTCTCATAATAAATAACTCTCCCTTATTTCATAACTGATCTATCTGAAATATTCAAAAACAAACAATAAAATTGAATGGTCTGCATCAGCAAAACTGTTATAATAATAGCATAGAAGAAGTCAGGGTGCAAGATTTCGGAAAACGTTTGCAACAGGAAAAACAGGGAAGATAAAGATGATAAAAGGGGTGTAATTCCAGAAGGGTGTGGTATAATAGGTTCTGTGAGAAAGCAAAAGTGACTTAATCACAGAAACAGACCGATGCAGAGCGTATATTATAAAACAGATTTCAAAGAAGCAGAAGAAAGCAGGTGTCTGAAATGGAAAATATCATTATCGTAGGAGCAGGCCCGGCAGGAATTTCCGCAGCTCTTTATGCAGCGAGAGGAAATATGGACCCGCTGATCATCAATACAGGAATCGGTTCACTGGAAAAAGCAGAGAAGATCGAGAATTATTACGGACTTGAGAAACCTCTTTCCGGAAAAGAACTTTTTGAAAGAGGACTTGAACAGGCCAGGGCACTTGGTGTCAGGATCCTGGATGCCCAGGTCGTGGGAATGGGAGGCTTTGATACCTTTGAGGTGAAAACAACGGAAGGCGATTTTGAAGCCCGCAGTGTGATCCTGGCAACGGGAAGCAAAAGAGCTTCTGCGAAGATCCCGGGAGTGAAGGAATTTGAAGGAAAAGGAGTCAGCTACTGTGCAGTATGCGATGCTTTTTTCTACCGCGGAAAAGATGTGGCGGTTCTTGGAAACAGCGATTTTGCCCTTCATGAAGCTGAGGAACTTTCTCATACAGCTTCTCATGTGACGATTTTTACAGATGGAAAGAAACCGGAATTTTCAAAGGAGAATGCGATTGACGTGAATACCATGAAAATTCAGGCAATTGAGGGAGATGAGCGTGTTCAGGGACTTCGCCTGAAAGGAGATGTATCTTTACAGGAAGCAGGCGAACCGCAAACGTCATTTGCACCCGCAGAAGGTGTTTTTGTGGCATTGGGTACAGCCGGAAGTTCAGAAATGGCCCGCCAGATTGGTGCGGAACTGAATGAAAAAGGAAATATCCGGGTGAATGAGGAGATGGAAACAACGGTTCCAGGACTGTATGCGGCAGGGGATTGTACCGGAGGCCTTCTTCAGGTGGCAAAAGCGGTACATGATGGAGCGCAGGCAGGCCTTTCCGCCTGTCAGTATGTGCGGAAACTTTTGAAAGAGCAGGCATAGAGTGCATACAGTATAAATTCAGAAGAAAGGCAGAAACTGATAACGATCAGAAACAGGATCGGATTTTATAACATATAAATTTAAGGAGGAATTTTATCATGGCAAAAGTTTTTACAACAGACAATTTTGAAACAGAGGTATTAAATGCAGAGAAACCGGTACTGGTAGATTTCTGGGCAACCTGGTGCGGACCGTGCAGACGTCAGGCTCCGGTTGTGGAAGAACTGGCAGAAGCAGGATACGAAGTAGGGAAAGTAGACGTAGATAAAGAGCCGTCTCTTGCACAGCAGTATAAGATCATGAGTATTCCTACACTGCTTGTGTTTAAAGGTGGAAAAGAGACTGCACGTTTTGTGGGACTGACATCAAAAGCAGAGCTTGAAGCAGCACTTCAGTAAGATCAGAAAGTATTCATCATTTCATAAAGACGGCTTTTATCCAGAATGCGGATCGATCCCCGTGAGATCTGGATAGAGCCGTCTTTATTCATTTTTTTGAGGCTGCGGCTGACTGCCTCCCTGGCACTTCCGATGGAGCGGGCGATTGCCTCCTGGGTGAGAGTGAGTTCATCAGAACCGGTATCTGCAGCTTCGTCCAGCAGGAAGGCTGCGATCCTCTGAGGTAACGTCATAAAAAATGTCCGTTCGATTCCGGCGATCACATCCGAGAAATGTTCGGTTGTCCGTTTATAGATGAAATTTTCCAGATAGATATTGTTTTTCATCAGCCGGGAAAAAGGAACTGCCGGAAGCAGAAGAAGATCACAGTCTGTTTCCGCATCGATCTGCACATCAAATGTGATGGCAGAAAGCATACAGGAAGCGGAAAGGGTGCAGATATCACTGTCCCTTAAACGGTACAGTGTGGCTTCTTTTCCCTGAGAGGACAGAAGGTACACGCGGAGAACGCCCTTCAGAAGAAAAAGAGTTCCCAGACACTGGCGTTCTTCTGACTGTATGGCAGCACCTGCCGGGTAATGAAGTTCACGGATATTATCAAGAAGAAAATCCTGGTCTTCTTCGGTCATATGTTCCCAGAAGGGAAAAGCCTGAAAATAGTTCAGGCAGCTGTTTCGGTCCATAAAAAGGTACTCCTTTATAAAAGATGTAGTATCCATTTTAACGCTGTTTGAATGGAAATACAACAGAAACGGAATCTTTGTTGCAAAAGAGGAATCCGGTTTTTCTATTTACATCCGGGGATGGGAACGCTATAATCATAAGGCGAAAGAATCAAACGGAGAAATAATGAAAAATGCCGGGTAAAGAGGGAGATCATCCGGCGGAAGTTAGGAGAATACAAATTTTGAAAATTTTACTTGCAGCGTGCAACGCAAAATATATCCATTCCAATCTTGCAGTATACAACCTGAAATCCTGTTCTGGAGAGTACAGCCCCAATGTAGTGATCAAAGAGTATACGATCAATCAGATCCAGGATGATATTTTAAAGGACATTTATCTGGAACAGCCGGATGTGATCTGTTTTTCCTGCTATATCTGGAATATTTCCTTTGTAAAAGAACTGGTACCGGATCTTAAGAAAATCCTTCCACATGTGGATTTCTGGGCAGGCGGTCCGGAAGTATCTTACGATGCGGTGGAATTTCTGAAAAAGAATCCCGCGTTTTTTGGTGTGATGGTAGGAGAGGGAGAAGAAACTTTCCATGAACTGGCAGGCTATTATATAGAAAGAAAACCGGAAAACCTGAAAGAAATCCGAGGTGTGGCATTTCATGACGAAACCAAAGTCCCGGATATTGTACACACAGGCTGGCGGGAACTGATGGACTTAAGTAAAGTTCCGTTTGCATACAGCAACCTTACGGAGTTTAAAAACCGCATTATTTATTATGAGAGCAGCAGGGGATGTCCATTTTCCTGCAGTTACTGTCTTTCTTCCATAGATAAGAAGCTCCGGTTCCGGGATATTGAACTTGTAAAAAAAGAACTGCAGTTTTTTATTGATAATAAAGTTCCACAGGTCAAATTTGTGGACCGTACCTTCAACTGTAAACATGACCACGCCATGGCAATCTGGCGGTATATTACAGAGCATGACAACGGGATCACGAACTTCCATTTTGAAATTTCCGCGGACCTTCTCCGTGAGGAGGAACTGGCTCTGATGAAAACCATGCGCCCGGGCCTGATCCAGCTGGAGATCGGGGTACAGTCTACCAATCCGCAGACCATCAAAGCTATTCGGAGAACCATGGATTTTGAAAAACTGAAAGGAATCGTAGAGCAGATCCACGGCTTTGGAAATATCCACCAGCATCTGGATCTGATCGCAGGACTTCCCTATGAGGGATATGAAAGCTTCCACAAGTCTTTCTGCGATGTCTATGCACTGCGGCCGGAGCAGTTTCAGCTTGGTTTTCTGAAAGTGCTGAAGGGTTCGCATATGATGGAGATGACCGGAGAATATCAGATCCTTTACAAAGACCGGGAACCTTATGAAGTGCTTTCCACAGCCTGGCTGACCTACGGGGAGATTTTGGGGCTGAAAATGGTGGAAAGTATGGTGGAAGTGTATTATAATAGTGGTCAGTTCAAACACACCCTTGTATTTCTGGAACAGTATTTTGAAGATCCTTTCCGGATGTATGAGGCACTTGGCAGATTTTATGAGAAAAAAGGATACTCGGAGATTTCTCATTCCAGGATGAGACGCTATGAGATCCTGATGGAATTTGCCGGAGAACAGAAAGAGATCCCGCTGGAAGTCCTTTCCGATGTGATGCTTCTGGATCTTTATCTTCGGGAGAATTTAAAGAGCAGACCATCTTTTGCATCCGATCAGAAGCCATACGAGCGGCTGATCTGGGATTACCGGAAAGCGGAAAAAATCCCGAAGACCGCCCATATCGAGGTGTTCCGGGATGGAAAGACGATTCTTTTCGATTATACAGACAGGGATCCTTTGACCAACAATGCGCGATTAACGGATATTACAGATGAGGTGAATAAAAATTATGGGAATGTTTGATCCGAAAAAAAGAAAAGTGATCACAGCGATCATCGCAGTTATTCTGGTTCTGGCAATGGTAGTTCCGACTGTGCTTTCGCTGATCATTTACTAAGGCGGCAGTTATGAAACTTGGGAAAAAAGCACTGGAGGCACTTCAGGCGGAAATTGACGGACAGCTGAAACCCGGAGATGAACTGATCGTGGCAGGCCCTGTGGCAGCTGAAGGTACGGCATGGATCACGGAGAACTACCATGACAGGCTGCGGGAAGTTTTTGCGGAACGTTTCCTTGAGGATGCCAGAAAACTTCCGGAAGTTTACGGAACAGGAATGAAAAAAGAGAACAATAAGGTCTGGAAGATGGCGGAAGCGTCCGGAGCCAGTGCCAGGTATCTGATGGGGGAAGGCGGCTTTCTGTCTGCGCTCTGGAAAATGGCGGAGGCATCCGGAGTGGGACTTAGCGCAGACCTTCGAAGCGTACCCATCCGACAGGAAACCATAGAGATCTGTGAGATCTTTGATGTGAATCCCTATAAACTCCTTTCCGGTGGAAGTATTCTTCTGGGAATCCAGGGTGGCGATGCGTTTGTGCAGGAGTTACGAAGAGAAGGGATCATGGCAGCAGTGATCGGGCAGACCAATTCCGGAAATGACAGGCTTCTTTACAGCGGCGGAAATGCCAGATATCTGGAGCGTCCGGCGGAAGACGAATGGAAAAGATTGAATATAAATCGTTGAATGTTTGCAGCATTTAGGATTATATACAGCGAAGCGGATTGCGAATATCCGCTTGACAGTTTTATAGAAAAGAGGAAAATAATGGGAGTTTTAAACATTGTACTCCATGAGCCGGAGATTCCGGCAAATACAGGAAATATTGGAAGAACCTGCGTGGCAACAGGAACCAGGTTACATCTGATCGAGCCGCTTGGATTCCGCCTCAATGAAAAGGCGATCAAGCGTGCAGGAATGGATTACTGGGAACATCTGGATGTGACCAGATATCTGGATTATGAGGATTTTATTAAAAAGAATCCAGGAGCGAAGATCTATTACGCAACCACCAAGGCGCCTCAGACTTATACAGATGTAAAGTATGAGGATGACTGTTTTATTATGTTTGGCAAGGAAAGTGCGGGAATTCCGGAGGATATTCTGGTGAAAAATCAGGAAACCTGCGTGAGGATACCTATGATCGGGGATATCCGTTCCCTGAATCTGAGCAATTCCGTTGCTATTGTGCTTTATGAGGCGTTGCGCCAGCATAATTTTGCACATATGAATCTGGAAGGGCATCTGAGAAATTACGACTGGAAATAAGATTGTGAACGGATTGAAAAATTGAAAGTAAATGTCTGATTTACATACTGAATAGCAAGCTGAAGAAGATTTATAGAGTAAATAAAAGAACCTCTGATTCGGAAAGATTGCAGGAAATATTAAGGAATATTTCTTTTACAGCTTTCCGGATCAGAGGTTTTTTGATGTTTTATTTTGCTTTTTCAAGAGTAAAAATAAATTCCGTTCCCACACCAACAGTGCTGATTACATTAATATTCTGCTTGTGGGCGTTGATGATCTCTTTCACAATAGCAAGTCCAAGGCCGGTTCCCTTACGGTCTTTTCCACGGGAGGCATCAATCTTGTAGAAACGGTCCCAGATTTTGGAAAGACTTTCTTTTGGAATTCCGGTTCCCCGGTCTTTGACAGAGACAAAAACTTTGCCATGGTTGACGGTTGTTTCCAGTGTAATGGAAGAATTGTCGCTGCTGAATTTTACTGCATTGTCCAATAAATTGTACAGTACCTGCTGGATCTGCTCCATATCCGCGCGGACGAACAGCTCTTTGCCTGCCAGAAGGAGTTCCAGCCGGATATTCCGCTCCGAACAGGTCCCCTCGAAGGAGGCCGCTGTAGTACGGATGGTTTCGTTGATATCAAAACGCCGCATGTGCATCATCCGTTTTTTGACATCCAGTTCGTTTAAGGTAAGGAGGCTTCGGGTCAATTTCTCCAGACGTGTGGATTCAAAGGCAATGACTTTCAGATAGCGTTCCTGCATTTCCGGTGGGATGGTACCATCCAGCATGGCTTCCACATATCCTTTGATGGAGGTCAGAGGTGAGCGGAAATCATGGGATACGTTGGAGATAAACTGTCGCTGATATTCTCCGTTTTTGTTCAGCTTGTCTGCCATGTAATTCAGGGAGTGGGAAAGATATCCCATCTCATCTTCAGAATCCACTGGAATCGTATAGGAAAGATTTCCGTTGGCAAATTCCAGAGCGCCTTTTAAAATTTTTTTCAGAGGTTTATGGACCCGGTAAAAGTAGATCAGAAGAAAACTGAAAAGCAGTGCATAGATCACAATAAAGATCAGGATCATAACCTCTACGATATTGCTGCGGCTTTCGTAGAGGTTTTTCATAGGGTAGTGGATTGCCAGATAACCAATCACCTGGTCTGTATCTTTTATGGGAACGACGGTGCTTAACTGCGTGGTTTTGAATGTCCCATAAAACGTACCGGAAGAATAACAGATATTTTCGTAATCTGCAGGCCGGAAATTTTTGACAGTGATCTCACCGGAGCCGGAAGACTGTTCATCTGTGTTTATCAGAACGGTTCCGTCCGTGTCCATGACCCAGAAATCTGCATTTTGAAATGCGGCAGCAGAGGAAAGAGCCAGGGAGAGGGAGGCATTTTCCGGGTCTTTTACAGACTGACGGAGTTCATTTCCGGAAACCATCTGGCTGGCTGCGCGGTAAAGGGACTCTCCGGTGGAGCGTTCAAGCCTTTTTTCTACCAGATAGGAGCCTCCGGAGGAAAGGAGCAGAAAGCAGATTCCGCCCAGCACAAAATACAGGATCAGCAGTTTGGTATAAAGATGCTGTTTCATGAATCTTTTACCTCAAATTTGTAACCGATGCCCCAGACTGTGGAAAGCGCCCAGTTTGGATTATCCTTGATCTTCTCACGGAGACGTTTGATGTGAACGTCTACAGTCCTGGTATCTCCGATGTATTCATAGCCCCAGATATGATCCAGAAGCTGCTCCCTTGTGAAAACCTGATTGGGAGAAGCTGCCAGAAAATAGAGAAGCTCCAGTTCCTTTGGCGGCATATCGATCTGATGTCCCATATATGTCACAGAATAGTTGGTCAGGTTGATCACCAGATCCGGGTAGGATACACATTTTTCCTTTGGTGCGGCAGACGGTGATTTTACATGGAATCTGCGAAGCACTGCACGGACACGGGCAACCAGTTCTTTGGAGTCGAAAGGTTTGATGATGTAATCGTCTGCTCCAAGTTCCAGTCCCAGGACTTTGTCAAAGGTTTCTCCTTTGGCGGAAAGCATGATAATCGGTACATCGGAAGTATGACGGATCTCACGACATACCTGGTATCCGTCAATGCCCGGAAGCATCAGATCCAGAAGGATCAGATCCGGGTGAAAAATATGGAACTGCTTCAGGGCTTCCTCGCCGTCATTTACGATCTTGGTCTCAAAGCATTCTTTTGTGAGGTAGAGAGCTACCAGCTCTGCGATGTTGTTGTCATCGTCAACAATGAGGATTTTCTGTTTTGTAGCCATGGTTTCCGCTCCTTTTTTATTTCTTGAATTCTACGATGGTTACGCCGGCATCGCCTTCTCCGAATTCTCCGAGACGGAAGGAAGCTACATGTTTCTGGCGTTTCAGGTAATTGTGGACACCTTTTCTGAGGGCGCCGGTACCTTTTCCGTGAACAATGCGGACGGATTTCATGTGTGCGATGTAGGCGTCATCCAGATATTTGTCCAGCTCTGCAACTGCTTCGTCCACGGTTTTTCCCAGAAGATTGATCTCTGTGGAAATGCTGGCCGCTTTTGACATGCGGATCTTTCCGGCACCGGTACGCTGCATGGACGGGGTGGTGATCACCGGCTCGTCCACAAGCTCCAGATCGGAGATATGTACTTTGGAACGGATGATTCCCATCTGCACAAAGAGATATCCCTTGGAATCCGGATGGCTGGAAACGGTTCCTTTCAGATTCAGGCTGAGAACTTTTACAGTATCGCCAAGAGAAAGATCGGATGGTTTCAGCTGCTTCTTTGGTTTTTGCTTCTGCTGTTTGGAAGACATGCCTTTTTCAGCCTTTGACATACGTTTCTTCAGATTCTGCCGCTCTTTTTCCACAGAAGCGGTATCTACGTGATCCTTCTGGAATTTATGGAAAAGTTTCATGGTCTGGTCTGCGTATTCCTTGGTATCACGGAGAATCGCATGTGCCTGTTCATTGGCTTCTCTTAAGATGCGTTCTTTTCGTTCGTCCAGTTTTTCTTCTTTTTCCTGGAGGGATTTTTTCAGTTCTTCTACCTGCTCTTTGTAACGGGCAATTTCTGCACGTTCGTTTTCGATGGTGACTCGGCTCTGCTCCAGGGATGTCAGAACATCTTCAAAAGATTCATCCTGTTCACTGATCTGCTCTTTTGCCTTGTCGATGATGAAATCCGGAAGTCCCAGTTTGGAGGAAATGGCAAATGCGTTACTTTTTCCGGGAACACCGATCAGAAGACGGTAGGTGGGGCGTAAAGTTTCCACATCGAATTCACAGCAGGCATTTTCCACACCCGGGGTAGAGAGGGCATAGATTTTCAGCTCACTGTAATGAGTGGTTGCCATGGTGCGGATGCCCTGTTCGTGAAGATGGGACAGGATCGCAATGGCAAGAGCAGCACCCTCGGTAGGGTCAGTACCTGCACCAAGCTCATCGAAGAGAACCAGGGAATCCTGATCTGCGGATTTCAGGAAGGAAACCACGTTTGTCATATGAGAGGAGAAGGTACTTAAGGACTGCTCAATGCTCTGCTCATCTCCGATATCTGCATAGACTTCGCGGAAAAGTGCAAGTTCAGAACGGTCCAGTGCCGGGATATGAAGGCCTGCCTGGCCCATAAGGGTAAGAAGTCCCACGGTTTTCAGGGAGACAGTTTTACCACCGGTGTTTGGTCCTGTGACAACCAGGAGGTCAAAATCATCTCCAAGGCGGATGTCAATAGGAACGGCTTTTTTCTTGTCAATCAGCGGGTGACGGGCCTGGCGCAGGCGAATCCGTCCTTCAGTATTGAAGATCGGTTCGCTGGCATTCATGTCCATGGCAAGAGCGGCGCGGGCAAAGATAAAGTCCAGCTGTACCATGATGGAAAGATCTGCGTGGATGGCTTCCAGCTCTGCGGCTACCTGCTGGCTTAAAGACGCAAGGATCACTTCGATCTCTTTCTGTTCTTTCAGCTCCAGCTCGCGGATGTCGTTGTTCAGTTTGACAACAGCCATAGGCTCAATGAAAAGAGTGGAACCTGTGGCGGACTGGTCGTGGATCATACCGGCTACCTGACCTTTGTACTCGGCTTTTACCGGGATACAGTAGCGGCCGTCACGCATGGTGATGACAGAATCCTGAAGATAATTCCGGGCGCTTCCTGCAACCAGAGAAGAAAGCTGGGTGTGGATCCGGTCGTTGGTGGCCTTGATGCTGCGGCGGATCTGACGAAGGGTGCTGCTGGCATCGTCACTGATCTCATCCTCGGAAAGGATACAGCGGCGGATCTCTGTGCTCAGAGGTGTGAGAGGTTCCAGTGCCGCAAACATTCCGTCAAGTGAATCGGTCATTCCATCGTCACGGTCATTTCTGGAATAGGCTTTGACACGGCCGGTATTTTCCAGAAGACTGCAGACGGAAAGCAGCTCCGGCGCGTTCAGGGCGCTGCCTACAGTAAGACGTTTCAGTGTGCCCCGGATATCCTTGACACTTCCAAAGGAAATGCCGCCTTTTTTGAACAGGCGTGCAAGGGCATCGTGGGTCTGCAGCTGCATGGACCGGATTTCCTCGATATCTGTGGAAGGGGTAAGCTTCCGGCAGAGATCTTTTCCCATGGGGGAGGAAGCCTTGTCTGTCAGCAGATCTATGATTTTATAGTATTCAAGTGCTTTGTATGCTTTTTTGTTCATTGTTGCTGTAGTTACTCCTTTTTGTTACTTCTGTTGATCTCGTGTTTTTCTGCGTAACACAGGATATGCAAAAAAACACTTCGTTTCCTATTTTACATGATTTCCATAGCAAAGGAAAGTAAAATGTGTTATGATACTGAATAAAGCCCGGATGTAAGGGGAGACTGTGCGAAAATGCAGGGAAAGCCCGGACCGGGATGCAGCCAGAGACCGTAGAAAAAGGCTGGCGGTGAATGCAAAGTGTGAAGTGGACGGGGAAGTGAGTATGTCCGCTTTAAAAGTAAAAAAGAACAGAAAGGCAAGAATTTTATGCGTTTTTTAAATGAATTACATGAGGGAGACAGAGTAAACGGAATCTATCTCTGCAAACAGAAACAGGCAGCTACAACAAAGAACGGAAAGCCCTATGAAAATCTGATCCTTCAGGATAAAACAGGTGTGATCGATGGTAAGATCTGGGACCCAAATTCTCTGGGGATCGATGATTTTGATGCCCTGGATTACATTGAGATCATGGGAGATGTGACAAGTTTTGCAGGTGCCATGCAGCTGAACATTAAGAGAGCACGCAAGGCAGGAGAAGGGGAGTATGATCCGGCAGATTATCTTCCTACCAGTGAGAACAGTGTGGACGATATGCAGAGCCAGCTGCGCGACCTGATCAACAGTGTGAAGAATCCGTATCTTTCCCAGCTTCTGAAGAAGCTTTTTGTGGAAGATCAGGAATTTATGAAGGTGTTTGAAGGTCATTCCGCAGCCAAGACCGTGCATCATGGATTTATCGGCGGACTGATGGAGCACACCCTTGGAGTGACACGTCTCTGTGATTACATGGCAAATGCCTATCCGCTTTTGAACCGTGATCTTCTGATCACAACCGCTCTTCTTCATGATGTGGGCAAGACCAAGGAGCTTTCAGCTTTTCCGATGAATGATTATACAGACGAGGGACAGCTTCTGGGACACATTGTGATCGGGGCACAGATGGTACACGACCTGGTAAAAGAGATCCCGGATTTTCCTGAGAAGCTTGAGAATCAGGTAATCCATTGCATCCTTGCCCATCACGGTGAGCTGGAGTACGGCTCTCCCAAGAAACCGGCACTTGCAGAGGCAGTAGCTCTGAATCTGGCAGACAATACCGATGCAAGAATGGAGACACTGACAGAGATTTTCCACGCAGACAAGGGCAAAAAAGAATGGCTCGGTTATAACCGTCTTTTTGAGTCCAATTTAAGAAGAACAGGAGATATTTAATAGATGGAATTCCGTAAAAACGATATACTGACTTTGGATATAGAGGATTGCGGAGTTGACGGTGAAGGTATCGGGAAAGCCGATGGCTTCACCGTTTTTGTGAAGGACGCCGTGATCGGAGACCGGATCAGCGCCAAGATCATCAAGGCAAAAAAGAACTACGGCTATGGCCGTCTGATGGAGGTGATCACACCGTCTCCATACCGTGTGAAACCTGCCTGCTCTATTGCCCGCCAGTGCGGAGGATGCCAGCTTCAGGCATTATCCTACGAGCAGCAGCTGAAATTTAAAGAGAAAAAGGTTCGTGGACATCTGGAAAGGATCGGAGGTTTTCAGAATCTTGATATGGAACCGATCATGGGGATGGAAGACCCCTATCATTATCGAAACAAGGCACAGTTTCCGGTAGGAAAAAATAAAGACGGAAAGATCATCACAGGCTTTTATGCAGGAAGAACCCACTCCATCATTGATAACCGAGAATGTATTCTGGGAGTGAAACAGAATAAAGAGGTTTTGGACCGTGTGATCGGACACATGGAAAAATATCATGTACAGCCCTACGATGAGGCCACGGGAAAAGGTCTTGTACGTCATATTATGATTCGTTACGGTTTCCATACAGATGAGATGATGGTCTGTCTGATCTTAAACGGAGATAAGATCCCTGCAGAAAAGGCTCTTGTGGAATCACTCTGTGAAATTCCGGAAATGACCAGCATTACCATCAATGTTAATAAAAAACGGAACAACGTGATCCTGGGTGATCAGCTTCGCCTCCTTTGGGGACAGTCCTATATAACGGACAGCATCGGAGATATTTCCTATCAGATCTCTCCCCTGTCCTTTTTCCAGGTCAATCCCATCCAGACTGAAAAACTGTATGGAAAGGCTCTGGAGTACGCCGGCCTTACGGGAAATGAAACTGTCTGGGATCTGTACTGCGGAATCGGAACTATCTCCCTGTTCCTGGCCCAGAGAGCAAAATTCGTTCGCGGCGTGGAGATCGTACCACAGGCCATTGACAATGCAAGAGAGAATGCGAAGCTCAATGGCATTGAGAATGTAGAGTTTTTTGTCGGAAAAGCAGAGGAAGTGTTGCCGAGAGAGTATGAGAAGAATGGCGTTTATGCAGACGTTATCGTGGTAGACCCGCCACGGAAAGGCTGTGATGAGGTACTTCTGAATACGATCCTTAAAATGAAGCCGGAGAGGGTTGTGTATGTGAGCTGTGACAGTGCGACACTGGCGAGGGATCTGAAGGTGCTGTGTGCGGAGGATTATGAACTGGTGCGGGTTTCTACTACTGATATGTTTCCGCAGGGAGTCCATGTGGAGACGGTGTGCTTACTCTCTAAGAAATGCCCAGTTTAAGCGGGTTTGAGGACTATATTGGCTAGAACATATTAAAAAAATAAGCCTGTTAAATATGTGCGTTAATCGAAAAATAGAATACGGGTGTAGTGAAAATAAACCTTTTGGCGTAGCTTACAATAAGTGCGCTGAAAGGTTATTTTTATATGATTATGTGTGCAATAGAGTATGGTGCTGTACGCAGGATTTTATACAGGTTTAGATTGATTTTCGGCGTCTCTACGCTTATAATAAAAGATAGGGTAAAATGTCGTATTTTAGAACTTTATTGAGGTAAGAAAATATGGAGTTTATGACTATTAAAGAAGCAGCAGTAAAATGGAATTTATCAGTTAGAAGAGTGCAGACCATTTGCAATGAAGGAATGATAGAAGGGGCTATGAAATTTGGTAATACATGGGCCATTCCAAAGGATGCTGTAAAACCAGTGGATAAAAGAATTAAGTCTGGGAAGTATATCAAGTCCTGATTTTGGGACACCAATTGTGAGAAAATTCTATTAGGATAGCAGTTGAATATCCACCTACAGAAGAAATTCTTGATGAAATTGAAAAATTGAATGCCCAGATTGCGGAGAAAACAGCAGCACTTAGGGCATTACTTGGAAAATAGGAAAGAAAGGGTCTCATAAATTGAGGTTTGTAGGTATGATAGATGAAGGTAGGTAATTGATTTTTGATTATGGTAAAAATATTTGAACGAAATTAAAAGGCTGGATTTAGGATAAGAAGGAAGAAGGTATACATTTTGGATAAAAGAGCAAGATACTATAAAAATAAGAGATATTTTGAATCAGACGATTTCAAAAAGTCAACAGGAGTTAAACAAGGACTGCGTTTGTGTGGAAATGAAGATGAGATTAAAGTTGCAAATCAACTATCAAAGTTCTTCAAAATTACATTTTCAAAGGAAGGAACTTTTAAAACGACCTCATATGTTTTCAATTTTTTGCAACCAGGAGAAGAGTTTAGAGAGTATTATAATTTATATCATGAAGTGTTGCTTTTGTTTTCTCCGTATATAGAATTTGAAAGCAGAACATTGGATTTTGTAGATAAGACGTTAGAGGAATTTGATAATCGATTAGATAAAGTGTGTGTATTTTTGGTAAGTAGGGATGGGGATATTGAAACAAAAATCAATGGGTTAAACACTGCTAATAAAGATTCAAGAATAATAGTACCTTTTACATATGCAGAAATACTTCAAAATGGCATATCAAAAACGGATATTAGTAATAAGCTTAGAAAATACTTTTATAGTAGAGATTTATTTGCTTTAGAATCACCGTTAAAGACAGAAGCGTATTTTTATGGTAGAAATACATTGATACAGAAATTGTACGATAAATATTTAATCGGAGAACAAAGTGGTCTTTTTGGATTGAGAAAAACGGGTAAAACATCTGTATTATATGCGCTTGAAAGACAAATGGTTATAAGAAGTGGCTGTTCTGTATATATTGATTGCCAGAATCCGGGAATATATATGCTTCGTTGGTATGAATTGCTTCAATTCATAGTTACAGAAATTTGTAAAAAATATGAAGTTAATAAAAAAGTGATTGATGACGATTATTCAGAAAAGAAAGCGGCACTGACATTTGAACGTGATATGAAAGAAATAAATGGGGTGTTAAAGACAAGAGTTATGTTTATGTTTGATGAAATAGAGCATATTTGCTTTCAAACATCAGATAAAGAACACTGGAGAAATGGAGAGGACTATTGCATGTTTTGGCAAACAGTACGTTCCGTATTCCAAAAGCAACCTGAATGTTTTACATTTCTAATCGCAGGTGTTAATCCGCTTTGTATAGAAACGGCTTATGTTAATAATGTAGAGAATCCTATTTTTTCAATGATATCAATAGAGTATTTGAACTTGTTTGATTTGTCAAATGTAAAAGATATGATAGGTCATATAGGAAAGTACATGGGACTAAATTTCGATGAAGAAATATATACAAAACTTACAGAGGATTACGGCGGACATCCTTTTTTGATTCGTCATATATGTAGTTTAATAAATAAAGACATTAGTTTGGATAGACCATGTCAGGTGTCTAAATATGAGTACGCTACAAAGAAAAAAGAATATGACGCTAAAATAGTTCATTATGTTGAGATGATATTGGGGGTTCTGAAAACCTGGTATCCTAAAGAGTATGAGTTGTTAGAAATTCTTGCAGTTGATGGAGTGCAAGAATTAAAGAAGAATTTAGAATATAAAGCAAAAGAAATGCAACATTTACTGGGATATGGAATTGTTAAAGAAGTAAATGAGAACTTTTATATTACAATAAATGCGGTCAATTTATATTTAGAAAATACTCATAAGCTTCAAGGGAAAAAGACATCAAAAGAACAAGCATGGAGCGAGGTAAGTAAGAGAAGGAACGTACTTGAAGATAAATTGAGAAAGATCATGTTACTTAGAATGACAATGCAGTATGGCAGCAAAAAGGTAAAGGGAAAACTGCTAGAAGTTGTTGAATCTGGAAGAAAGGAACGTGAAAAACTTCAAGATTTAGAAATAAACGATTTGATAGAAAATCATTTTTATTTATTAGATGTCAAACAGGTCATTTTAAAGAATTGGTCATTGTTTGATGTTACTTTTATTGATAAAGTTAAGTTTGAAAATTTTCTTGATGTAATTAATAAATATAGAATAGATGCTCATGCTAAAACGATAGAAGAATCTGATTTGCTCATGCTTACACTTGCATTTAACTGGTTTGATGAACGAATAGAGGATTTGCCAGTCTAATGGTTACAAATTTTTCTAAAGAAGAATGACATATGGTTTGTAGAATAGTAAACTTGTACAAAGTAATGGGCGAAGGATCATCCGACGCCCATGGTATTTTTGTTGATTTCAAGAAGTTCCTTATATTCATTAACCAAATGATAGAAGGTACCTTTTTTAAGTCCGCTTTTATCCATAAATTCTTTGGCAGTGATTTCGCCATTATCCCAGGCGGCATATAGGCTTTCCCAGTTATCGGGGAAGCTTATTTTTTTGCGCCCGGTTGTAGCTGCAACAGCGGAGCGAATATCAAAGGTTTTATTGTTCAATAAGGATGCATATACATCAAGAATAACACTAAGTGCTAATTCGTTTGCCATAGGATTATCGAATATCTGTGTTGCAGGATAGTCTGCGAATATGGTTTCGATGTGGTTGTTTTTTAGCCAAGTGAGCTCAGCAAAGACATCCTTTTTATTGGAACCGATATTGTTGATAGAACTTATGATAAGCAGTCCTTTTTCTTTTTCAATATCACGTTTTAATTGGTTAAATGCAATATAATCTCTGTCTGAATCTGTATATAAGTCATAATATGGTTCTCGTCCATGAGATGCTTTTTCGAGGAGGAGATTGATAAGTCCCATATCCTCACCTTTTTTCATATATACATAGATTTTATTGGTCACTTTTATCGCCTCCAAAATGGTTTCTTTTTAAAGTTGATGCCAGAATGCTTTTTAATGGCATCTAGCTTCAACACTGCTTTAGTACCTACGATTTTGCATTCAACATCCGCTGGAAGTTCGTCATGCAATATGCGTAGTTTCTTTTTTGATTCATTATCATCATAACATGAAAAGTCAATTTCAAGCTCATTTTTTGCTGTATCGGTGCGGAAGATTCCGCAATTATGTTTATATTCATCTTTGATGATTCCGGTAGCTTTTTCTCCAATAACAGAATCACCCATGTAGTCAAACCAGGTAAAGGTATGAAATTCGGCCGGAACTGTTGCACCGAAGGTCTGCATAATATCCACCAATATCTTTGAGGATACTTCGAAGATATCTGGAATCCACTCATCCTTATTTTCGTCATCATGTTTTTGAATTTCCTCAATCAGAGTATCGACAGCCTCAAACATTCTTCTTAAGTATTCGCAGTAAAGTGCATTATCGATATTTTTCCTAATGGTATTTATTTTTTTACCATTGTATGCGGCAGCAGTACGATCCAAACGATTATCAAGGTTGATTACAATGATACGTTTGCTAAGCTCTGGGGCCACATTATTAATATCATTGGATAACAATACAAAGGTTGGATGATTGATAAGGCGCTCTCTAATAAGATTAACATCCATTTTTACGATATCTTTTGCATATTTCCAATAGGTAGGTGTGAGCTCGTCGATGAGAACAGGACATCCCTTGACATCGGATTTTAAGGATGTCATTGGTTTGCTTGAAAAAAAGTCTTGCGTCAGGGAGTTCAGTTTTTCGTTAAACATTAACTGCCTGGTTAAGTTTATAAAACCGGTCTTTCCGGCATCTGAATCACCATAAATTAACATATACATCGGAAAGAATCTATCTTCATAACCAAAGCGGTCGCCTTCATAGCGTAGTTTTGCAATAAATGGTGAGAGAAATAGATAGTTTAAAACTTTCCAATATAGTGTTTTTAGGCGGGAGGTGTCCTTTGTAAATAAGTCAAATCCTTCCATGTATTCTATCAGATTTTCGATGTCATTTTTTACAGCAGTTGCATCAGGGGACAAATTAAATGGTACCTGGTTATAGACTGCGGTATGGTTATCAAAGTCCAGAATGAATTGTGGGTTGATAAGCTGACGTTCCTTCTTTCTTGCGTTATCTTTTCGAATAGCGCCAAGAAGTGTTTTTATATGTTTGATTTCAAATAAAATCTTCCCATCTTTAGATGGCTTTAATTTTATGGCTTTTAATCTATCTTCCCATTCTTTATCCAATTTATCTGCATGAAAAGCGTATTCTTGTTTTACCTCATTTTGTGAGTCGTGAAGGACAATAGCATTTTCTTTTTTTATTTTTTTGAAGAAAGGAAGCTCGTCAGCATTTTCGCCATCTTCTTCAATAGGAATTGCATTCTTTGATATTTCAGCAGTAGCGAAAAGTTGAAGTGTTTCGTATTGACTGGCATATACTTCGTAGCATTCAGGATCATCACATACGGTTACACATTCGATTTGCTCACCTGTCCAGGCACGTTCTGAAAAATTGGCAGAACCGGTAATAGTGCGAACTCGTCCATCATCCGCTTTTAATAAATATATTTTCTGATGCGAAACAAGGTCATTAAGCACATAGAAGCGAAATTCATCGTCGTGAATACGTTTCTGTAAATAGGAATTGTGACATACAAAATTAGTTGAAAATTCCTGTAGGGCTAAAAGTTCAGCAGCATTTTTGTTGATGAGTTTATCAAATCCGATGATGACTTCGCCGCGATCAAAATATCTCATGATATCTTCGATGAAAGACAGAGCATAGGAGTAGGTGATAACACGTATTTCATTATACCCTCTGAAGATTTCGTCGTAAGTAGAAAGTTCTTGGGATAGAAATTTTACTTTTGTTATAGCAATTTTATCTTCTGGAGTTTTCTCCATATCTTCCTGAAGACCAGGAATTACTTCGAATATGGATAACTGGCTTGAATCATTTGTTTTCACTATATCACTCCTTTGTCTAAAAATAACTATCAGTTTTTGAACGCATTACATATATAATATACATCTGTTCAAAAACAGTGTCAAGATTTTAAACATAATTATTCTTGGACAAAGAAATAAGTATTGCCATTGCTCCTATGAACGTGTTTGGGAAATAGGAATGGCAATACTTAAAATTCAGCAATCAGAAGGATTAGAAGGATACTATTGCCTATATTGCTTATTATGTGCAGGTGAAATGTGAAAATGGTCAGCTGATTATCACGCCGGATGTGAATAAAGCACAGGAGCAGGAAGCAAAAACAGCATTTATGGATGAGGAGATTAAAAAACTGAAAATCAGATACCAGAATGAAAAGGAAGAAATTACTGCAAAATATGTGGCAGAGCAGAGTGCAGGCTGTTATGGAAAGAAAGCATGAGAGGGGGAGAATGTATGGCAAGGATTATTATGTGTGGATCATTTAAAGGGGGAGTCGGCAAGACTGCCAGCTCCTGGAACCTGGCTTATTCACTGGACGAGATGGGAAAAAGGGTTCTGGCTGTTGATTTTGACAGCCAGGTAAATCTGACAACCTGCTTCGGAATTGAAGATCCTGCGGCTGTGCCGGTGACGATTGGACATCTGATGATGAATCGGCTGGAAGATGAGGAAATGCCGGATCCGTCAGAGTTTATTCAGAGCAGAAATGGCGTGGACTTTATTCCATCATCCATGATGCTTTCAGCAGTGGACAGTAAGTTGCGGATGGAGATGGGTTCAGAGAAGATGCTGACCGGCATTCTGGAGCCGCTGAGAGGACTGTATGACTATATTATTGTAGATACCTGTCCATCTCTTGGAACATTGACAATTAACGCACTGACGGCGGCTGATGAGGTGATTATTGCCGTCAATCCGCAGCTTCTGGCAATGATGGGATTGCAGGATTTTATCCGGACAGTGAAGAAAGTCAGAAGCAGACTGAATGACCGCCTACAGATTTCAGGGATCCTGCTGACTATGTGTGATGCCAGAACAAATCTCTGCAAGGTAATCACAGAATAGCTGACGGAAACTTTTCATGGACAGATCCGGATTTTTAAGAGCAGCATACCAAACACAGTAAAGGTGGGAGAATCAATTTATTATAGTGAGCCGCTTCTGGAGTACGCACCGGAGAATAAGGCTTGTAAATCATACCGGAATCTGGCAGAGGAGGTGGCTGGAGTTTGGCCATGCGCTGAGAAAAGGCGGCAGGACAAGGGAATTTCCGCATATTGCTCCTGCGGAGGAAAGGGCTGCACAGACTCTGGAACGGGAAGTAGAGAAGGCACTAAGGTGATGGCGGGAGGTGAAAGCATATGACACTGGAAGAACTGGCAGGGATGCTGGAAGAGATTGGTTTTCTTTTTGCCTATGATCATTTTGCAGAAGGGGAAAGCCCGGATCCGCCGTTTATCTGTTATCTGCTTCCCGGCAGTGATAATTTTTCGGCAGACGGGCGGGTATACTTCTGGATCAGTGAAGTAAGGATAGAGCTTTACACGGACCGGAAGGATCCAGGGGCAGAAGCCCTGGTGGAAACAGTTCTGGATGATGCCGGGATTTTTTATAATAAGTCGGAGGTCTGGATTCGGAGCGAAAAGCTGTATGAGGTGCTGTACAGTATGGAATTGTAATGATTTGTTTAGTGATGGAGGAATATTATGTCTGATAAGAATAACAAGGTGAAGTATAACCTGAAAAATGCGCATTACGCTTTACTGACGGTCGGGGAGGACGGGGCGGTGTCCTATGCAGCACCGGTGCCGCTTCCGGGATCTGTATCACTGTCCCTGGATGCTAACGGGGAGCCGGAGAATTTTTATGCGGATGGCATTGCGTACTATGTGATCAACAACAATATGGGCTATGACGGGGATCTGGAGCTTGCACTGATTCCGGAGAGTTTCCGGGCGGATGTGCTGAGGACAGCGGTGATCTTTTTCTATATTTCCAATGAGGGTGTGAGCTTGTTGGAGAATGCAGGACATCTGGGGCTGCCGATCCCGAAGAAGATGCAGGAGGTGCTGGAGCAGCTGCATGACAGAGGGGAAGGGAGTGATGGGGAATGAGGATTGTAAGGGAGAAGTTTGTTGCGGATATAGCCGGGTATGTGAAAAAGTATGCTGGAATGTATGGGATTCTGGTGCATTCGCCTGTAATAGCGCAGGCGGTTCTGGAATCCGGATGAGGTGAGAGCAGGCTGGCCAGTCAGTACCATAACTATTTTGGACTGAAATGTGGCACCAGATGGACTGGCAGGTCTGTAAATATGCGTACACAGGAAGAATACATGGAAGGGACGCTGACTTCCATCCGTGATAATTTCCGGGTGTTTGATTCCATGGAAGAGGGCGTGAAGGGTTATTTTGAGTTTATTCAGCTGAAACGGTACCGGAACCTGCAGGGAATCCGGGATCCGCAGGAGTATCTGGAAACCATCCGTGCTGACGGGTATGCCACTTCTTTTTCCTATGTGGAAGACTGCATGAAGGTGATCCGTCAGTATGAACTGACAAGATTTGATGAAGGGGGATGTGAGACTATGGCAAAGACTGCTGAGAGTGTTCTGGATGTGATGAGGGGCTGGCTTGGGTTCAGTGAGGCCAATGGAAAGTTTAAGGAGATTATTGATCTGTATAACGGTGTGAAGCCGCTTCCCAGAGGATATGCGGTGCAGTATTCGGATGAATGGTGCGATACCTGTGTGTCTGCTGCAGGGATCAAGGCAGGATGCAGTGAGCTGATTGGCAGGGAGTGCGGTGTTGAGGAGCATGTGAAGATTTTTTAAAAGCTGGGGATTTGGATTGAAGATGGTACTATTACACCGGAGCCGGGGTATGTGATTGTCTATAACTGGGATAAGGCAGCACAGCCGAATGACGGATACAGTGATCATATTGGTTTTGAGGAGAAGGTTTCCGGTGGAATGATTACTGCTATTGAAGGTAACCGGGGTGAAAAGGTTGCCAGAAGGGTGATTCCCCTGGGATGGGGATATATCCGTGGATATGCGGCTCCGCAGTATGAGAAGGCTGTGAACGGAAATGGCGGGAATCCTGGTACAGGAAAGAAGAGTGTGGAAGCTGTGGCGAAGGAAGTGCTTGCCGGAAAGTGGGAGAACGGCGAGGACAGAAAGAAGAGACTGCAGGCTGCAGGGTATGATTATCCGGCAGTGCAGGCGAAGGTGAATGAGCTGGTGAAAAGTAGCAACAAAAAGAGTGTGGAAACTGTAGCAAAGGAAGTCATTGCCGGAAAGTGGGGGAACGGTGAGGACAGGAAGAAGAGACTGCAGGCTGCGGGATATGATTATCCGGCAGTGCAGATAAAAGTGAATGAGTTGATGAGATAGTAGGAAGCCTGCTGTTGTCTGTGGAGAAATCTGCGGATGATGGCAGGCTTATTTTCATATATATATTCGCGAAAATTACAAGAGATGATGGGAAAAAGTGGGAGTTATCAATGCATAACATATGAAGACCAGAATTATTGTTATAATTGAAAAATCCTGATACAATTATTTCAAGCAAAAGATCTGTTGCAAACTTAATGGAAAGAAGGTGATCCTTTGATTGGACACGGCATAGATGTACATTACGAGAATAATCATATAAACACTATATTATTTTCTGATGGAAGAAAAATATGTTATCATGCTGGAAATATGTTGTTAGAAATGGCTAAAGAGGAAACTAGATATTTATTGATTGAAAAGTTAAAAAATATGATTCATAGTTTTCCAGATTATACAACTTCTTTAAATGTTGAGAGTGTTACAAATGCGTTCAGGTGGCTGTATGGTACTGTTGAGTGTGAAGATTTACCTGTTGCAACGGAAATCTTTAGAAGCTGTTATTCGGAGATAATAAAGATGATACTGGAGGATGAAAGAGCTGTAATTGAGTGTAACTGTGTAGGAGATTTTTTAATGAAATGCTATCAAAAATTTAGCGAATGTATGGGGATTTTTTGGTTTGGAGTGGACTCATTAGCAAATGTGAATAGCAATATTGAAGATCCTTTATCTGAGGAAATGGTTGCATTGATAAAAAAAGATGCTGACAGGATGTATCCGGTTTTTGGAAAAAAATGCAGTAATCGGAGAGTGAAAAAAACAGAAGAATATGAAGTCAGAGAATGGACGACTTTTAATATAAAAATGCCTATACAGGTCCTGGAATTTGAATATTGCCGGATGAGAAAGACGGGGAATTTCCTAAAAAAATGTGCAAATTGTGAGAGGTACTTTATAGCAAAGAACAGGAAAATGATTTTCTGTGAAAATCCTTCTCCACAGAATTCGAATAGAAACTGTAAAGAAATAGGACCGCAAATACGGAGACAACAAAAGAGAAAAACAGATATGGAAGAGAAACAGTATCATCGCGATTACACAAGTAAAGCAATGGCTGCAAAAAGGGCTCGCGATAAGGGAGAAAGCGATGATCACTTTTATGATGAAATGAGAAGGTTATCGGAAGCACATAAGGAAAGTAAGAAAGGAATTAAGGATAATGGATGAAAAACAAAGTAGTTTAAGTGATGAAGTTATTATTGAAATCGTACATAGCATTAAGGATATTGTTATTGAACTTATAGACAGGGCATTTCCGAAAAAAGAAAATAAATAGGAGAAGCGAATGAAAAGATCAGAAATAGCAGAATTTATAGAATCAATGGAAGAGATTGGTGACAACTGGACGGAAGAACAGGTAGAAGATGTGTATGGGGATATGAGCCTTAAAGAAGCTCTGGCAGACAGAAAGGCTAGTGTTGGAAGAATGATAGATATTATTGGAAAAATAATTAATAAGTAAAGATGATGATAATGAAAACCTGTTATCGTTTGTAGAGATATCTGCAAATGGTAGCAGGTTTTTTATGGGATAAATTTGTGGTGGTATATCTGAATGGAATATGATAGAATAAAACAAACATATATTCGATTGTGCAAGGATGGTGTATAATATTGACAAAGGCAGAGAAAATACAAAAAATCCAGGAAATATTGGAAATAAAGAATCCAAAAGAGAATCTGTATGCAGATCTGTTAAAGACAATGGGGGATCTGAAAAATAATTATGGGGATTATATGATTACAGAGCCGATCGACTGTGACGAAGAATTGGAACGTATTCCGAAGGCGGATTATGAACTTTGTACAGCATTATTGACAATGCTGCTGAGAGAGGATCATTTTTCCAATGGTTCTTTTGAACGGAGATTTGCCGAGGGGCAGGTGCTTCCGGTTCTGGTGAGGATGAAGGATGTTTTGAGTGCAGGAGTGTGATTCAATGAAAGTCGGGGATACTGCATATATTGTGGAATCAAACAGGTATGTGAGAGAGGTGGAGATCCGCAGGTGTTCTGGCGGGATGTTCCTGGTCCGGTTTACAAATACGGGCGGAGGAATACAGGTGAAGGCTCACAGGCTGTTTGCGACAAGGGAAGAAGCAGAGAAGAGCATTGCACGGACGGAAGAAAAGCACACGGATGTTAGAAAAAATCCGTATGATTACTGGCATTGAGGTATACTATGGGAGGTAAATGGTGGATTTAAGAAAGTTTTATTTAGATAACGTGTCTGAGCAAGAATATTATTATACTTTTCATGATTTGGTAGAGCAAGTTAATCAAACATATAATATTTTTGTGGGTGTTCAGGAAACTCATGATTACCAATTTATTATTGATGATATAGATGATGCAATAGAAAAATTTAAACACTTATGTCAGCCAGAAAATGAATCACATTCAAATGAGGATAAATGCTGGTTTTATCTTGTACTTTTTTATTTAAAAAAATGTGGGTATGTTATTAAAGAATTTCCTAAATTAATTGATCATCCGCCAAAAGATACATACGATTTTGTTAATAGAGATGTAAGAAATAAATTGATTGCTGAAGGAAAAGATGACGATGGAACAGTGAGATATGCGACACGCAGAGTTTTTATTGCCAATTTGACATTTGTACAAAAAGAAAACTATATTGAATTGGGAGATGCTATAGAAAAGAAATTTGAAGAAATTTCAAACAGACATGCATCTTTTCAGGAAATGAGTACAGATGAGAAACTTGCTGAAATTGCTAATCTTACAGAGCATATGCTGAAAAAAGATGGCAACTTTTTGTCTTTGGATTATCAGAAGATATGTTTTGATTACATTGACGAAAAGGCAATTAAAACATATAGAAAGAAGATTCAGTGTTTTAGGCATTCTGCAACAGAATCAATTAAAGAAAGAGAAAACTTTACAGATGATCAAAAAAGATTTTTAATTGATTTTGGTTTAACAATAATAAAAGTGATTCATGCACTTTTGCCGAAGGAGTAAATGTGTTGTGAGAATATTGGTTGATGCAGATGCCTGTCCGGTTGTGAGAATTACGGAGCAGGTGGCAAAGGAAAAAGGAATACCGGTTATGTTGCTGTGTGACACGAACCATGTGCTGCAGTCTGATTACAGTGAGGTGATCACGGTGGGAGCTGGAGCGGATGCGGTTGATTTTAAGTTGGTGAGCATCTGCCAGAAAGGTGATCTTGTGGTGACGCAGGATTATGGTGTTGCGGCCATGATACTGGGAAAAGGTGCTTATGGAATCCATCAGAGCGGAAAGTGGTACACCAATGAAAATATTGATCAGATGCTGTTGGAGCGTCACATGGCAAAGAAAGCAAGGAATGCGAAGAAGAAACATCATCTGAAAGGACCGGCGAAGCGGACTGCGGAGGATGATCAGCGTTTTGAGGATTCTTTGAGAAGGCTGATTGACTCCATAAAAAGTGAATAAAGTATATCAGGGAAGGAGAAAAGTTATGGCAGAGATGAAAAATATCTGCGGAAAGATCCCGATGGACTTACATGAAAAAGTAAGAGAAGAGATCGAACTCACAGAAAGCAGCACACAAAAATTTTTACAACAGGTCATTGAAGAACATT
>ENA-OPVG01000036-OPVG01000036.1-human-gut-metagenome-genome-assembly--contig:-NODE-36-length-99323-cov-8.343938_pt1 | contig 99323 bp, 119 predicted proteins | sample MGYA00241093_ERZ501975 | MGnify/ENA primary metagenome ERZ501975 (study PRJEB25962, sample SAMEA2042993) | human gut metagenome | biome: human gut; feature: human-associated habitat; material: faeces... | reverse complement strand
CTACAGATAAAACAATCGCTGCTACTTACCGTAGGATAATGCGGAATAACCGTGTGGATAATATCTTGCCGCAATGGGGGGATGCCATTGTTTGGAATGAGTTCCATATGTCCACGGAATTTCCAATTTATTGGGATTAATTTAAAAAAGCCACACACACTTTTTGTCCTATAAGCCTATTTGATTTTCATCGGCTGCGGGCTTTATAATATAAGGAGAAAGATAGTGAACGTTTGGAACCGTTGGCTATCCTCAGAAGAGTTTAGCAACAGGCCCACACCGTTATCGGCGTTGGGCCTTTTGCATTAGTATCTAAAATCTTCAGATGGTAAAAAATACAATACAGATGATGATATGGAATTGAACGATTAGTTTGTTTACAGCAATGGATAAAGACCAGTATACTGATATTATATAGATAGATGTTTTTATATATTGGGGTAAGGGGAAATCATTATGCAATTTATCATTATGATGACATTATTCATTATAACAACGGCCATATTTAACGTCTGGTCCATACCTATATGGGTTGCCATTGCTATTTTTAAAGGTATCAATCAATATATTCTTGAGCCGAGAGAACGTAGAAAGCGCCTCGGATGGCGGGATTAATAGAATAATAGACCGTTGACCGGCACATGTTACCGGAATTCAGTCAAATTTAAAAGGCCCCTACAGGGGCCTTTTTCGTTTATGAGAGTTTTATTTTGGACTTATAGGGGGATAGGGATCTATAGGAGATTTTGGGGCCATTGAAATAGTTGTGTTTTAGGTCTATTTGGTAAGCCACTCATTGATTGGCGTACTATATCACCGTAAGAACACCGCCACAAAAAATCCGTCTTTTACTTCAATTAAATTAAAAACAACTTTGTCGTTTTTATGGATTCCTTCAATGATTTTGGGTTCGTTTAACAACGTACCGAAGAAACGCGGCGGCTGGCAATCTTCGCAGCGAACCCAGCAATATTCCGGTTCTTTTTCTTGGTCGTAGAAGATAACGGCTACATCATCGGGATAATCGGCATGACGGTAAGCATCCAACTCTTTAATTTTGCGACATAATTCAATACCTTTGTCGGCTTTGTAGAACTTGTGAATTTGCTCAATTTTTTCATCATACGCATTAGGCGTAAGTTTATTGAGTAATACAATTTCCTCATCGCCGATAGATTCAGAGCGAAGTTTGACTGAAATCTCGTCATTTCCCGGGAATAGCGTTGTCGTGTCGTTTTCGTGCCGCGCGGCACTTAAAACTTCAAATGTAAGCCCCGCTTCGTGGTCGATATAACCATAGAGTAAGAGTGCGTTGGCATCGTGGTAATTAGGGAATTCTTTGAAAAAATCCGGAATATGAGGATCGTTTTTGTCGATAGGTAATAATATAAATTGGTGAAATAAGTCACGAAAAGCGTGTTCATGCAACTTCATAGCTCATAACCTCACTGTTTAATATTTTGAACTGCTGTAATGCAGTCACAATCAACTAATCTTTTTTATAAATTTTACTACTGTAGAACAGTCTCGATGAGCTGTTCTTTTTCTTTTTCCAAGGTTTTTAAACTTTCTTGAATCTGGCTTTCTTTTTTTAATAGTTTCTTATATGTATCAGCTAGTTTATCCTGTACGGCAGGCTCGATTAAAGGAATCTTTAACTCTTTTAAATCGCTGATGCTTAAGGTACTTGTCGAACTGCCACGTGAAAGTTGTTCCAGTTGTTTTTTACCCGAATTCGAATTTAAATACATCCACAAAAAGAGGGGATTGATTTTTTCTTTGTTAATTTGCAAAAAATAGGTGTTGCCATTCGAGAATACCTGATTGTTTCTGGTGTTTGACACATAGCCGGTCTTAAAAGGCAGAAGTTTGCTCATGACGATAGTGTCGTTGCCGATAGATTTCTTTTTCAAAATATCGTCCGTCTCAATCAATGAGGTAACGGTGGTTAAGTCGATAACGCTATCGTTTAGATGCTTAGGGGTGATGTACTTTACGGAGTTGTCATCAGACACTAACTCATCCAACTCTTGCGCTTTTAAGAGAACCCCGCGGTTGATCTGGCAGACGTCTTTTAGCAAAATATACTCGGCCGGGAAGTCTTCGCCTAAATGACGCGAAGGTGATAGGTTATAGTTGGATTCGGCTAATTCGGAAGCCGAAACATAGCGGATAAGCCCTTGATATCCTTCGAAAAGCTCGGAAATAGGAGTTCGATTAGTAACTAAATACGTTATTTTTTCAATATCGCCGAGAGATAGGCTGAATTTGCGGCGCCCTTCCGTTCTAATACGAGACGCATCAATTAGGCGTACCGTTTCGTTGTTTTTTGAAAAAATCCACAGCATTGACGGGATAGATGTGCCCGGCAATAGGTTTTCAGATAATTGAACAACGCATTCTACTAATCCTTGTTGTACTAAATTACGCCGGATTTCGCTATATGTTTCCGTTGAGGCAGCACCGTTAGTAGTGATAGCGTAGAGTCGCTTTTCATCAGCTAAATCATCTAAGGCTTTCAGTATAAACGGCCATTCGCTCTTATACGCGCTGGGGCCCATAATGTCAGCAAAGCGCGGTAATGTCGGTACTCGCAGCCCTTTGTTATTTTCAAAAAACTCATCAATCATGACACCAAATGGAGGGTGGATGATAGCGGAATGGGGTTGTTTGGTAGAAATATCGCGGAAGTTAGTAAAAATACTTCGATGCCGGTCTTCTTCGTAAAACATATTGCCAAAGTGCAATTTGATGGTCCGCTCGTGTGGCAGGAGGGACAGTCTGAGTTTGGTAACGACATAGCATTCCGGATTGATTTCAATTCCCTCTAGTGATTGCGCGTTGCCGTAAAGTGCGGCGGATAGTAGGAATTGTCCGTAACTAAAGCCCCAATCGTAGATAGACATTTCGTTTTTTACAAGTTCGACGAGCAATCTGTTTAGGCTGCGGCCGCTGTCGAAAGCGGCGTCTTTTTTGCTGTTAGGATTGGCAAACATCAAATAAGTTAGCAGTTGCAGACTAGTGCAGCTTCGTAAGGCTGAATGCATTGGGGTGAATGATTCCAAATTACTGCTTTGATAATAGTCTGCCACCGTTTCAAGCGCTTTGGTGACAAAAGAGTCGTTTAGTTGAGATCTGAGCTGAAAAAAGGCAGACTTGATTCTTGAATTATCTACTTTACTTACCAGCGTTAAAGCCACTATGAATAGGGAGTCTTGAAAACTCGCGACGGCGAACGGTTTGAGTATATCTTCTACCTTTGCGATGTATGCGTTAGTTCTGTCTGTGTTTTGCAGTTTTAATTCTGCGAAAAGCGATTCAAACATGGAAGACCTCCTTTTATTGATTGGTATAGTTATATTACTTTTACTCACTTTTATTGTATCTACTTATCTATTTAAAGTCAAAGGTTTTTAATAACCAATGACTTGAAAGATAAAATTCAAGATTAGCAAAAGACAATTAACACTCAAGCCAGTCAGATTGAAGAATTGCAGGCTCAAGTGAAAGTACTGATGTCCAAAATAAATTCTTAATACAGTATTTATGCTAATAAGGATGTATTTCACATAATTTGTCTGAAAATTCAAATAAACGATTTGTGTATTTGAATAAAGTTTTACTGAAAAAAGCGTTATGTAAGCTATAATATGTGATATATTAATATAAAATACATCATATTTTAATCTAGTTACGATGAATAACAAAAAGGATATTTATATGGGTTTAGGTAAGAACAATAGTGGAAATAAATCAAACAGACAAGGGCTTCGCATTGGCATCACATTTTTCTGGGGCTCAACGTACAAACACATATGGTCCAATGGAGCCGGTCAGAATATGTATTTTTTACGTGAAATGCTCGCTCAAATTGACGGCGTTGACGATGTATACTTCGTGTTCTGGGGCAATGATTTAAAGACATTGCCTAAAGAACTGGAAATCGAAGCCATGGGCGTCGATATTTTCCCATACGAAGAAGTTGTAAAAACCACCGATGTCTTGATTGAAGGTACGCTTACGTTAGAACCAAAGTATGAAAAAGAATTCCGCAAATATGGCGCCAAAATTGTTACCTTCCGCATGGGTAGTGATTTTATCATGGATATGGAAAAATTCGTGAATAAAAAGGATGGCGGTCGCGGTTTTAACGGGTGCACGTTTGATCAAGTCTGGTTAATTCCTCAAGTATATAAGACTAACAAAGACTATTTGGAAGTCATGACCGGGACAAAAGCCTACAAAGTACCGCATGTGTGGAGCCCATTCTTTTTTGACCGACAAGTGGCTAACCTGCAAGACGGTTTGAGTATTGGTTATAATCCCGACAAATCGAAACGGGGCCGTCGCATAACCGTGATTGAGCCGAATATATCGGTTCTAAAAAATTGCTATACGCCGGTCCTCATTGCCGAGGCAGCCTATAAAAAAGATCCGGAGGCTATTTCCCACGTGTATTTGTGTAACACCTATGATGTACGAGATATTTCCGGTTTTCACAATTTTATCGGTTATACCACACTGGTAAAAAACAATGTTATGACCGTTGCAACTAGACATCTATTGCCCTACTTTTTGTCGCGTTACACCGATATCATGCTGGCTTTTCAGTGGGAACTGGGGCTTAATTATACCTATTACGAAGCCCTTTACGGCAATTATCCGCTAGTACACAATTCGCCGATTTTACTTGATGCGGGCGTTGGTTTTTACTATCCGGAATTTGATGCTCAACGAGGGGCCGACGTATTACTCGACGTAATTAAGAATTACGATGCTCAAATTGAAATTCATAAGAAACACAATCAGGCGTTTTTAGAAACTTTGTCGCCATACAATCCGGCAGTATATAGTGAGTACGAAAAATTATTGAAGCAGTTGTTTTAAAAAGAAACGGTTCCGTTAAGTTGGAGGCTCTTCAAAGTTAGATGTTAAAATCTACCTTTAAGAGAGATTTCACAAAACGGAATCGTTTTTTATTAGCGGAATTATTTATGATGTTAAGTTGTTAGTAATTATAAGGCTAATTTTTCATCCGTAATATGCTTCCAAAATCCTAAGCGACCTCTTAAAAGCATTGTATTGCCATTTAAATCCTCGAAACGCAAGGATTTATTGCCAGCCAGTGCATGGGATGGGGGCGACGGTGCATTTTGATGTTTCGGTATAAAGAAAAATTATAGTAGTCTGCATAATTGTTACTGTACTTTCATAAAGGCGCACTCTAGAATATAGATAGCTAAAAGAGCAAAATAATTTAAAAAATAAAGAATTTAACACAATAAAGTCGTTAAAAGAGTAAAAAGAATTAAAAAACATTATTAGATCGTAATAAGTGTTAAAGAAAGGGAAAATAATAAGATGACAAAAGAGCTATTTTCAATGGGTTCAAAAGTTCGCGATGTCATCCGAGATGAGGCATTTGCCGGCTTCGGCCGGCTTTTGTTTCCGGTAGATTTGGCGATACCGCCACAGACAAATTTAAAAGACTTAGGAAACTATTTTATTTGGTATAGCTATATAAAACCGGAGCGGACGGTGAGTATTGTCAATGAGCTGAAAGAAAGAGTCCTTGCCGGTGAGACCGTTTTTTATGATATTTATAGCCCGCAAGAAAAGGCTGTCGATCTTAATAAAAAGAACACAGGTTTACTTTTCTTTCGCGGTAAGCCTCACGGCAAGACCGCCATTATCAGCGCCGGCGGTGGTTTTGCCTATGTCGGTGCCATGCACGATAGTTTTCCTCATGCCCAAGCATTGGCTAAACGAGGCTATAACGCCTTTGCTCTCATCTATCGCGTCGGTGCTCGCGAAGCCTGTGAGGATTTGTCACGAGCTGTTGCTTTTATCCATGAGCACTCAAAGGAACTTCAGGTTGATGTCCGTGATTATTCACTGTGGGGCGGTTCGGCCGGTGCTCGAATGGCAGCTTGGGTCGGTACGTATGGGACGAAATCTTTTGGTGAAAAATCCTATCCACAGCCGGCTGCGGTTATCATGGAGTATACCGGTTTGGGCGATGTAACCGGTAACGAGCCGCCTACGTATAACTGTGTGGGAACGGCGGATCGTATTGCGTGGTATGGCACCATGAAACGACGAATTAAGGATATTCAGGCTAATGGAACCGATGCCGCCATCGAAGTGTTCCCCGGATTGCCCCATGGCTTTGGTCTTGGCGAAGGAACTGTTGCGGAGGGGTGGCTCGATCGAGCTGTATCTTTTTGGCAGCGGCAGATTAAAGTGTAAACGATTATTTGGGGGTTAGGATGATGGCCCGTTGCTGTCAGAAAGGAAGACCGCAGACTAATGTGATTACGTTTGAACCGGGCAGTTATAGCGGTTGGCATACTCATGTCGCTATGACTATAATCGGTGTGCCCGGTATCGGAATGAACATATTAGTCTGAATGAAATTATTCAGGCCAATCTTCAGCATTGACAGTAAGACTCAGTATGTTAAAAGATATAGTTTTAAATCAATTTTTGGTGAGTGAAAATTCAAATACACGGACTCCGTGCATTAAGGTAAAGCCCTTTTAAAAATGCACGGAGCCCGTGTATTTTGTTGTATAATAGAACTAATAAATGAGTACCATTAGATATGATAACGATAATAATTAATAGGAAGCCCACGTGATATGATTTAGAGTAAAAGAATTGGTTATAGGGAGGAAGAAATGAACTATCCGGAATTTCCGGATAGTTCAACTTGATGAGGCAACGTTTAGTTATCCCCTATATTTTGTTATATAATAAAAGAAAGTAGTTTTTAATTTTCTTACAGTAAGAAAGGATAATCATCATGAAACAGAATGTGCCTGTAGCAAAGGGCCAAGTCTATGAAATTGCAATTGAGAGTTTAGGTAACAGCGGTGAAGGCGTGGGCCGTTATGAAGGGTTTACGGTGTTTGTGCCGTTTGCCCTCCCCGGGGAACGTATCAGTGCCCGCATTACATTGGTGAAAAAGAACTATGCCGTGGGGACGTTGGTTGAAATTTTAGAACCATCACCACATCGCATTGAACCGGTTTGTCCGGTGTATGGTACTTGCGGCGGATGTACTTTGCAACATGTGACGTACGAAGAGCAATTGCGTTTGAAAACACAAAAAGTGCGCGACATTATGGAGCGTATCGGTAAAACAAATCCTGATTTGGTGCAGCCCGCCTTAGGCCCGAAACAACCTTGGCATTATCGGAATAAAATGCAGATTCCGGTGGGTTGGGGTGTTGATACCGGCTCAAAGTTACAGGGACAAACAGGCAAAACTCAGGCGGGGGGAGCTAATGAATTAAAGCCGGTGCTAGGCTTCTACGCCATGGGCTCTCATGACATCGTGCCTTGCACAAATTGTGCGATTCAAAATGAGGGGAATAATCAGATTGCTGCCGTTTGCGAGCGTTTAATTCGTGAAACCGGACTCACACCATATAATGAAGTGACCGGCGAGGGCATGATTCGCCACATTATCGGCCGTATCGGTGAAAACGGCTGGATGGTTATTATCGTAAGCACAGCCAAAACATTGCCGCAAGCAGAGCACTGGATTTCTGAAATTCGTAAACACTTGCCGCAAGTAACGAGCATAGTGCTCAATCATAATTCGCGTAAAACGAATGTTATTATGGGCCGTGATTGCACATTGCTTTGGGGTGACGAAACGATTAGCGACACCATTGACGACTTGAAATTCAGACTATCGCCGCATTCGTTTTTCCAAGTCAATCCGGAACAAACCCTCGTATTATATAAGAAAGCGTTGGAATATGCTAATTTAACCGGTGAAGAAACGGTTATCGATGCATATTGCGGTACCGGTACGATTTCTCTGTTTTTGGCAAAACAGGCAAAACATGTTATCGGTATTGAAATTGTGGAACCTGCCATTGTAGATGCCAAAGCGAATGCGAAGCGCAACGGCATTACGAATGTTGAATTTATCGCCGCTGATGCGGCCAAAGAAATGCCGCAACTCGTGAAACGGGGCGTGAAAGCCGATGTGGTTGTGTTTGATCCGATTCGGGCAGGCTGTAAAGAGGAAGTTTTAAAAGCGGCGGCCATCATGAAACCGAAACATATGGTGTATGTGTCTTGTAATCCGGCGTCCATGGCGCGCGATATTTGCGTGCTACGTGAGCTCGGTTATGAAGTGCAAACCGTGCAGCCGGTGGATATGTTTGCCATGAGTGCACACGTGGAAGTGATTTCAAAACTTGTCAGAGTTATAGATTAAAAATTCCAAATAATTTCAAAGCTATTCAGCTCTTCATGTACTATTATTTTGTCAATTAAAGTGCGGACAATAGCCTGTTTTTCCATATCGGTTCCGTTTTCCATGATTTCGTTAAAGCTAGCTTCCATTGATAATACTTCAGTGGTAGTTAGCTTTTTCTTTTGGTTAGTTTTTAAATTAGAAAAGGTTTCCTCTAAAACATCTTTTTCGTGCTGCAGTTTCTTGATGCGGTCTTGAATATCATCAATAGAGATCCCTTCGATTTGATATAGGTCTAACAGTCGGCTTATTTGAGACTGTATAGAATCTATTTGCTTTAAAATTGATTTCTGCTTATTGATGGTATTAGTAGCTGCGGTTGCATTCTTGGCAGAATATAGATACTCTTTGTTAATAAAAAGTTTTCTGATTTCATTTATAATTATTTCGTCTAATACAACAACAGCGTATGATGGATTTTTACAATTTGGATCCAGAATATATTTCTTGGTGCATTTTGCTCGTGAATAGCAAGTATAATATGGGCGGTATACCTTTTTATTGCCATGACCGCTATAATTGCCTTTTGCCAAGTAGCGAGCTCCACAGTGTGCACAATACAATATGCCACCTAATAATCTGGTTGCTTTGAATGGGTTACTATTACTAAATTTTTTCTTTCTGTACGCTAATAGCGTTTCAGCAGCCTTAAATGTATCTTCAGTTATAATGGCTTGATGTTGGCCATCATATATGCCGCCAAGATAAGAAATTTTGCCGGTATATAATCTTGTACTTAATATGCTGCGTAATACGGTCTCATGAAATTCTTTACCGTATTTTTCAGAAATAATGCGATTAATTCTATGGATAGGTAGTTTTTGTAAAAATAGCTCAAAAGCTTCCCGAACAATATTAGCTTCATATTCGTTAACTATCAATTGTCCGTTTATGTAATTATATCCAAAAGGCTCAAATCCACCACCATGCCATAGGCCATTTTTGGCTCGTTCGATACGGCCCATGAGGGAACGTTCTTTTATTTGCTCTCGTTCTAGTTGAGCAAATACAGAAAGAATGCCAATCATGGCCCGGCCAAAAGGTGAAGAAGTATCAAAATTTTCATTGAGTGATACAAAGTCTATTTTATTTTTTAAAAAGACATCTTCGATTAGATAGAGAGTATCTTTTTGGCTACGTGATAGGCGATCCAATTTATATACTAAAACACAATTAAGTTTTTTATCTTGTATATCTTGCATAAGTTGATGCAGGGCTGGACGGTTAGTGTTTGATCCACTAAATCCACCATCGATATAGGTATTGTAAATTGCCCAATCTCTTGACTTACAGTAGCTGGTTAATCTATCAGTTTGAGCATCGATTGAATAACCTTCATTGGCTTGTTCTTGGGTCGATACACGGATATATATACCTACTTTAATTTTAGGCATAAAAAAACACGCTCCTTTTAGGTATGACAAACTAACCTGAAGCGTGGTATAATCAATTTGCGGGTTGATGCGGTTATGCTTCAGGTGTAACTGTATTCAATTTTCCCTCGGCTGCTCCAACAGCCGGGGGATTTTTTATTTAATAATTTTTAAGTTGTAAAACTAAAAATGCCTACTCAATTGAGTAGGCATTTATTTGTACTATCAAGTAGTACGCATCATATTATTGGTAACTTAATGTTACCCCATGCCTACATTATAAGGGAATTAGTAAATAATATCAAGAAGTAAAGTATAAGTATTTGATTTTTTGTTCGATTAATTCCATATCATTAGAATTTACTATTATATCAGTCAAAACATCATTTTTTTTACAAGGATGGACTATACGTTGTTTGCTTATAGTAGTAATTTGGCCAACATCGGCAATACTACCATTATTTAGTTTTTTTGCAAAATCCAAAATATCTTTTGCTAATTTTGAACGTTTTTTTAGATAAGCACCTTCTTTTTCCAGTGTTTTTTTATCTAAAGGCGATGTTGAATTATATATTTGCTTACCAATTTCAATTAATCGCTTGAAGTTTGCATCTATTATTGAGGTAGCTTTTGCATATAAACTAGCTTTGATATTTGAACTAAGAGCTATCGTGTATATTCTGTGATAACGAGTATTTTTATTTTTATTGCTTCTAAGCGGAACAACCGTTAAAGTTCCTTCATAAGGTGCATTATTTTGATCTAATACAATTGCATAATGCCTCCCACCAAGCTCATTACCTATACGGAACCCAAAATTCACAAAGACAATTTGGCCACGTTTATATTTTATGTTTCTGTTTGGTTCAAAACTTTTTTCATTCTTTATATAATTGATGTAATCATTTAACCAATAAACTAACAATGCTACTTTTTTATAATTATCCTTTATTTGTTCACTTATGTAGTTTTTATATTTTCTTAAGACTGTTTTTTGAAACTGAATAAACTCCAGAATATTAATAGGATCTTTATAATTCATAAACTACCTCTAAATAAATTTAAGTTCTTCTAAACCATTTGGAATACCGGCACATTGAGCAAGACAGTAAAAGTTAATATCTTCGTACTATTTTAAAATATTGTCCGGTAAGAGCAATTCAACGGCAAAAGTATTAGCTTGTCGCTCAATCTTATCAATGCTTACAAGAGTATGTTTTTTTAAGAAAGGAGTATTAATACGTTTATGAAGTATTGCATGACCTAATTCATGGGCGACAGTAAAGTTTAATAATTCACTTGGGCAATTGTCATTTATAACTATAATCTTCTGACGTTTGTAGGTAAGACAAAATCCTAAAGTTTCTCCTAAGCGTTGATATATAATTGTAATTCCTAATTCGGCAGCTAATGTTAATGGATCGTTAGTGCCGTATTTTTTTATTATTTTGTTAACGACTTTCTTTATATCCACTAAACCACCTTATTTTTTGTATTTATTAGGAGTAAAATCTCTCTTTGCTTGTAGTTTGGCTATTTCCATAGCAGTTTTAATTGCAGATCGTAACAATTCACGTTCACTATCATCATCAACAGTACCGCCGTAGGCTGCGAAATCATCTGATGATAAATCATTCATCATGGATTCTAAGTCGGATGCGATAGTTTTTATATCTCTTTTATTTAATGTTGGAGCATTGTTTTTATTAATGCCGTGAAGTGTATTCATATCTACATTGAAAAAATCGGCGATGCCTTCAAGAATTTCAAAACTTGGTTTTCTTTGATTGCGTTCATACATACTAATTAAACTTTTTGATATTTTTAAATACTTAGCAAGTTCTGATTGCGTAACATTGCGTGATGTTCTTAAATTATAGAGTATTTCGCCAAACGTCATGAAGTTCACATCCTTTCTATAATTAGATAATATCACATTAAGTGAGTAAAAACAATATAAAAGTTCACATAAAGTGATTGACAAGTTTTGTGTGGTGTAGTAAACTTTAAGTGAACTTAGAAAGGCGGTGAGAAAATGAAAAGTATAGGAGAGAAGTTGGCCACATTGCGAAATGACCGAAACTTAACTCAGAAAGAGTTAGGAATTGAGGTGGGCGTATCTACTGCTTCTATTGCTATGTATGAACTGGATGAAAGAGTTCCGAGGGATGAAATTAAAAAAAGAATTGCTAACTTTTTTGGGAAAACAGTGCAGGAAATTTTTTTTTAAAGCAATGTTCACTTAAAGTTACCCTTAAAGGAGAGTAAATAATGCCACAAAATAAAAAAGAGCCACAATATGATGCGGCTCAAGAAAAGTTTGATTTATATAAATCACAAGAGAGACTAAGAGCATTGCTCAATAAAAAGCATGAGTTAGTAAATGAGTTAGCCAAAATTGGCAATGCTTATACAGTAAAAAATCTTTTTGAAGAATGGGATACAGCTATAGAGAAAGAAGCTAAAGTCCTATTAATGTATGCACAATTTATTGATCGTCAGAATGATATGCAGGCAGAAAACAAAAAAGATATCAGAATAAAGCAGAGCTCTTTAAATACTGAAAAATTAGCTGAAAAAAAAGCCGAAATGATTAAGCAAGGGGTTAAGGCTGGGAGCATCCAATATGAATGACATTTTAGGACTAATAACAATTAGCGTAGCAGCCATTACTACAACTGTACTTTACGAGGATTGGAAAGAAGAAGGAAGTATGTGGTTGCTAGTCCTGGCATTTTTAAATACCTTTCTAGTTCTGTGGTTTCTAGTAACAAGGCATTAGTAAACTCATTCGTTACATAGTTATAGATATATGGAGCAGAAATATGAAAGATATATTTATTATTATTGATAGTTTGTTATTAGCAATTTTCCTTATTATGGGGATTTGGATAATTTTGTCTAAAAGTGTTAGAGAAGGAATGGCAATTAATGTAATAAAACGACACTTAAAGCGTTTTTTTGAAGTGTTATTCAAAAAAGAATATACATCGGTTGATGAACGTTTACATGATGCACGGTACATAACTCGAATTAACATAGTGATTATTACAATAGCTGTACTAATTACTATTTTAAACTTAAGTAAATTTGTATTAACGCTATTAGAATTCCGATAGTGCTAGCATACATTGCATACATTGCATATTTTGTTGACTGCTTACTTTCATTTAAGCTATCTTCAGCAATTACCAAGCTTTTTTCAGCTAATTCTTGCATATGACGTTCTTTTTCTAATTGGTAAATCATGTTTTCAGCAGTGATGGTCAGTATAAATGAATCAGTAGGTTCAAATTCATAGGGAGCATAAAAGCCGGTAGGAATTTTAGTCATTTGGAAATAATAAGAACGCTTGACGTTAAGCGAAGCTACTTTAGGGATGCCGCCTAATAAGCCTTCATTTTTAAAACGTAGTTCTGGCTCATCAAGGAGATATTTATAGATAGTAGCTGAATTGATTGAAGGCATTACCTGCTTTAAATCTTCAAAAGTATTTTTCCCAATATGAATGGACCAAATGAGATCTTCAATTTCCTTATTCGTAAGATTAAAGGCTTGATCTTCATAGGCTTTAACTTTTTTATAATACTCTTCTCTCGTAGCTCTTTGCATTTCTGCTTGTACAACAGGGTTACTTATTAACGATTGTGCTCTTTCAGCTAAGGGCCGGCCATATGTATCATAAATTTCACGTACAGTAAGGCCTTGTGGAGAATTTTCTGGTTTGTTGGAAATATTTTTATCAGGCATTATATCACATCCTTTTTGATTTAATTATATCACTGAAAGAAGGGAAAACTTAAACATGATACGTATCGAACTTTATTACATTGAAATTATAGGTCTTATATTTGCTGTTTTTCTTTTATATGTATCTTATAAATTTGCATGGCAGATATTTTCGCATGAACAAAAGGAGAGAAATAATGAAAAACAATGATAATCAGGTTATTAAAATTGTACACCGGTTGAAAAATGGAACTGTGGTTAACTCGTTAGACGATATCGATATCAGTCAAGAGACACCGGCTATAAAAGAAGTGATTGGAATTATGCAAAATCATCATACCAATCAAGAGCTTAATGTTGGTTAAGGGGTGCCAAAATGAAAATATTTGAATTTATTGAGAAAAATATAAAGCCGGGTTGTATTCTAATTTTATCGATTTCAGCAGCATTACTCATCGGTACTATGGATGGAGCTGATGCGGGTGTGGTCGAAGAAATGCCGATGGGAATTTACATCGGATGGGGACTACTTACACTGATTGGTTTAAATGCATTATTCAAATGGAATGAAATGGAAAATGAAGCACAATACTGGCGTACTGAAGCGGAACGAATTCAACAGCACCATGAAGCGGTGTTGACTCGGATATATAGTAGGCCGGTAGAAAAGAAAAGGGCGTATGATCGTGAAAAAGAATAAAAAAAGAGCCTTACATGATTGCCGTCATGTAAGGCCAAACAAATAAGAGTGCTAACCGTTATTTGTAAATATCTTTTTTATCATTATAACACATGAGGGATAACTATGAAAGTAAAAGGATTTGAGAAAAACATTATTATGAATATTTTATTGTATGGCGAAGTAAGCAATAAACCTATTGATATGGATCAAGTGGTGGCCATTAAAAATGAAGATGAGATTTGGTGGGCTGCTGCACAATCGGATACGATTACCAAGGAATTGAGAAAGTTACATATATATAAGTTAATGCAGTGAGAAAGCAATGGAATCATTTGAACTAATACAGTACCTGCAGAACAAAAGAAGAGAGTTAAGCCACGCTTTATCCGAATCAAAGAAGCGTGGCATTGCTTTAGCAGACGCTGAGAGACAATACAAAAAAGAAAAGGCAAAATTTATTGCCAAGGCAAGAATTGAAAAGGTTGCCGTGACTTTAATTGGCGACTTAGCAAAAGGACATCCGGAAATAAGCGAACTGAGACATAAGCGAGATGTTGCGAAAGTATTATATTGGAATGCCCAAGAGGCCATCAATGTTTATAAATTAGAGTGCCGGCTAGTGGAGGCACAGATTAAGCGGGAGTGGGAAGATGCTTAGAAGAACTCCATTAAAGACCAGAAGCCGATTAAAAGCAAAAAGCAAATTAAAGGCTAAGAAAAGACTGAGTCAAAGAAGTACAAGAAAAAAGAAGTATGATGCGGAGTTGGAAAAGATTAAGCCGATTGTGAAAGAACGTGATGGTTATCGCTGTATATTATGTGGCCGGCCATACGAGGAAATACATCATATTAGCTACCGTTCATCGGCCGGCGGTAATGAAATCAAAAATTTATGCTGCCTGTGCTGGCACTGCCACCGGATTAAGATTCACCAAGGCAGCACGCCTAAAGAATACAAAAGGCTGCTACAGCAGATTTTATCAGAGAGGTACGGCTATGAGTACTAAATTTAGCGGATTTGAAAATAAAGAATGTCCGGTATGTGGAAAAATACCACATCATGTAGTTGTCTGTCATATGTACCAGGCCAATATATGTATGAGCCATTGCTATGAAAATGGGCGGTGCAGCCATCAAGAGGTGATAGGTGGTCAAGCACATTGCACCTACAAAGAAACTCCGGAACAAGCCAGGGCAAAAGCAATGGAGATTTTGTCCAAAATAAAAGGACTACCACCGTAGTGATAGTCCTTAGCGTTACAAAAGTGATGTAACAAAATCTGACACTTTTATTATATCACAAAATGGACGCAAAGTCAGTATTTGACAGTGTTTAGGCACTGTTTACTGACTTGATACTATACATTAATAAGTCGTTCAAATGGTATGTGATATTTATGCGTAAACGGAAAATTATTAAAAGTAAAAATATGACTGAAATATATGATAGTTTATTCATCAAGTCATATCAGGGTCAAGGCAAGAAACCAAGATTGCCAAAAAGAAAACCAACGGCCGAAGAAGTGAAGAAAAATAATTTACGAATGGCCAAGGCTAAATTAAGAATGTTGATTGATAACAATTTCAAGGAAGATGATTATTATTTAACTCTAACATTCAAAAAGGAATTGCCACCGGAAGAGAGTAAAAAGGCGATCCAAAAATTTGTAAGAGATTTGAGGAAGCAATACAAGAAGTCAGAAAAAGAACTTAAATATATTTACATAGCAGAAGAAAAAGGCAGATTGCATTTTCATATGTTAGTGAATAGAGAGATTGAACTAACAACGGCCTTGATGCGGAAATTATGGCCGTACGGATTTACGGAAATTAAATATTACCAGGGAGCGGCTGAAGATGCTATTAAGATGGCCGAATATTTTACTAAGGAGCGAACAATAAATGATGATAAAAAAGATGAACCAAGAGTATTCAAGAGAACATGGGTAAAAAGTAATAACGTGCATCCGCCGGAAGCAAAGGTAAAAACACTAAAGGCAACAGAATGGAAGCGTGAGGTTAATATTCCAAATGGTTATTATCTGGATAAAGAAAGTTATTTTGAAGGTGTGAATAACGCCGGATATCCGTATAGGTTTTTTAGAATAATTAGAATTAGGGGGCCAATGATTGAATAGTAGGCAAAGACAAAGAATGAAAGCATATGAGCTATTGCCATTTTACCGAAAAGTTGATTATGGAAGTGTCGAATTAGCGGAATGGGTAACAAGGGCAGCTGAAAGAGTTAAGCAAAAAGAAATAGAAGTACAAGCAGCCATTAAAAGAATAGTTAGGATTATTGAAAGGAGCGGACTATGAACTCAGTTCAGATTTTAGGAAATTTAGCCAGAGACCCGGAGGTGCGTTTTACAAAAGCAGGTAGACTGGTGGCAACATTTACAGTGGCTGCCAGTGATGAATATGTAAATTCCTCTACCGGAGAAGTTAAGCAACAGACAGCTTATGTGCAGTGCGTAGCATGGGGTAAGAAAGGTGAGTTAGTCGGAAATTTACGAAAAGGTGATCAAGTATTTGTTGAGGGCCGATTAAATACTAGATCATATGAAACGCATGATGGCCAAAAACGGTATATCACAGAAGTAGTTGCCAATATGGTAGGCGTTTCGCTTGGTGAAACAATGACGGAAAGTAATTTTGACTCATTTAGTAATACGCATGCAGGTAATGAAGAAATTCCCTTCTAACGGCAATGAGTTGGAAAAGGCTGCATTGCCAAAAGTGGGACACAAACGAAAAAAGGCATTAGAAAAAGCAAAGAAGGATAGAGAATATGGCAAGAAAAAAAGATGAGTTTCTGAGAGCAAAAACATGTAAGCATGGTATCAAGTTTACTAAATTAGGCGGTTTATTTGTAAAACAAAGCTGCGGTAATAAAGATACGCTTTTATTGCCGGTACAATTAGCCACCGGTAAAACAGAGAAACGTAAATTTATAGCAGCCAAACGCTGTAATACATGTCCCCACTACGAAAGAGAAAAGAGGAAATTGAATGGCAACCAAAATGCAGGATAAGAATTTGGATCCATGTCTATTTTGTGGGTCTGATGCGGTGAGAGTTGTAGAAGGCATTGGAGCCGGATTTAATCAGCCGATGGTACTGTGTGCAGATTGTGGTGTAACAGTATCATTCCATGAGGCGTTTACCTATATTGAATTAATGGATTGTTGGAATCGGAGAGGTGAAGAAAATGATTAAGATAACAAGCATTAAGATTAGTGGTGGATATTATATGTTCCAATACGCCAAAGAAACAGAGGGAGGCGGAACAGAATATTATTCCTTGGAATCAAAAGATAAACCGAGACCAGAGTTAATTACGGCATTTTTAAGATTGAAAGAACTATTGCTTGAAAAATTCAATACTTTAAAGTTTGGAGCAAAATACGTAACTGTATTTGCCGTAAGAATTAAATACGGTGGCAAAAATTGCAGTAAGGATAAAATGTCTGAATATAAGTTATCAGGAAGAGTGGACAATAAAGAAAGCACTACTTGTAAGCTTGAAACTCAATCAATAAAGATAGGCATGAAGAAGGAAGAGTTGGCCAATGAAATATTACAAGCATTGGTGAATGAAGGGCTGCTATATATTCAAGGCAAGAGAGCACAGGCCAGCTTATTTGAAGAACAGCCGGAACGAATTTCGGAGACTGATGCGGAAGATGAATTTAATGAAGATTTTATTGCGGCCGCTGATGCGGATAGTAGACAAGGAGCGATCCAATGAAGAAATTAGTGTACGTTGCCCATCCTTTTGGTGGGTTAATCAAAAATCAAAAGAAAATAGACAAAATTATGGAAGAGTTGGTATTTACTGATGATAAGAACGTATACGTATCTCCTATCCATAATTATGGATTTGCATACTTGGAAGGCGATGAATATCAACGAGGGTTGGATGTATGCTTAGAGCTTTTGAAAAAATGTGACATATTAGTAATTTGCCCTGGCTGGGAACGTAGTAGAGGATGCAAAGAAGAAGTTAAAACAGCAATTGATAATAATATTCCAGTTGTTTTTTTAGGAAATTGGAAAAATGAATTTTTCGTAGATTCAGAAGTTGAAGAACACTATTATGATTTTGTAACGCAGAAAGAGTAAAAGGCTGCATGATGCGGAGGTTGTAAATATGTTAACTTGGTCAGGCCGATGGGCGGCAAGCTTAGATAATGAAGAGTTTACGCAGTTAAAAGCAAGAAACAAAAAAGATGCCTTAAAAGAAATCAAAGAAATGTATAGTGCAGAAGAAATGGAAAATGTTTGGATTGGTAGAGCCTATAGGTATGATCCACACATCCATGCGAACGACATTATCAGTGAATTAAAAGGGCAGTGGTTCTATGAATTTACGAAAAACTCTGACGGAGCAGTCAAATGCGGGAAAATGATTTATGACAATGAAAAAGTATCTCCGGAAAAATTATTTTTAGGTGGAATGAATGAAGCTCTTAGAAGTGATTTGGAAGGGCGATTAAATAAAGAATTAAGAAATTGGATTAAATTCCATAAATTAGCATTTAACATGTTTGTGGTTAAAGAGTCAGAACGTATTAATTTGAACAAGGCGGGTGATTAAATATGTTACCGATAAAAGAACGAGCTCGTATTTTAGTCGAGCAGATGAAAGTTAGTGCAATTCAAGAAATTAATCTACCAGAGAACAAAGCGGCATTCATTTATGGTGTTATTCCGAAGGAAAATAAATTAACGAATATAGAAGTCAAAGTAAATTATAATCCTGAATTAATTGAAAGATTTTGGAATGGGGGCATTGGAATGGAATTACCTAAAAGTTTAAAAATCATTAAAAGTAAAGATGCCTTAATCCTTTACAACAAAAATCCTAAAAAGAAAGTAATTGTAAAGCGTGCTCCTGGTGATGCGGATGATTTAGAAAAGGCATTGGCCATTGCGGTGTTAAAATGGTTCGGTTTTAGTTTTGGAAAATTAAATAGACTGAAGAAAAAGGTAATTGTGCAAAAAGGAGAATAAATGAACACATGGGAATTAAAAACTCCTTTTTTAACCATACAAGGAGCTTCACGGAGATGTTTAGATTGGGGTAAAGCCATTGAAATAATCAAGAAAAATTATAAGCCTAATATGCTTGTTTGGGCCGGCATAAAAGAAGATTGGACAGATACAGCAGGTTTAATATTTAAAGATGGACAATCCGTTGATACCGGTGCAATTGTCATTGCTAGTCGGATTAACGATGAGCCGGTAATTTTAATCAAACATGAAGATGGAACTTGGTTAGGAGAAATCTGCTGGGGATATGAAAATGAATTGGAATACGTAGGTAATAAATGGCCGCATGAATTATCATTGAGTGATTAAAGATTATTGAAAAAAGGAGCTGCATAATAATGGAAACTCTTGGAAATCATTTTAGACGACTAATGAAAGAGCTAGGAATAAATGAAATTGGAGAGGATACAATAAATCCTGTAATGATGAATCTGACCATTAAAATTAAATATAAAAAATGCGAAAAAGATTTTAATAAAATAGTTGATGATTTTAATGAATTGTCAGGATCCAATTTGAATGAAAGTCTCAAAGAGGAATTATTACTGGCATATATAAGAAAATATGGTTTAGAAGTATCGACCGAAATAAAAGAGGAGAGTAAATAAAAATGGGAAAGAAAACGTTAGAAGTGTTGAATGATAAGCTATTTGCCCAACTGGACCGGCTTGAAGCGGTTGATTTAAAAGATAGCGATGCGTTGGTGGCCGAAATAAACAGAACACAGGCCACAGTAAATATTTCTCGAATGGTCGTAGACAATGCTGCATTAATACTACGTGCTCATATGGCCAAGGAAAATGCATTTGGTACAAATTATGAAATGCCGGAAATACTGCAGATAGAAAGTAGCGATAAGAAAGAATGAGACCGTTATTAAATGAGGAAGAAAGACAATACCTGCTAAGTATTTGCAAAGAGTACATTCTTAATGCGATTGTGACCATGATGAATGAAAAATTCAATAAAGACTGGACGAAAAAGCAAATAAGGAGTTATTTAAGAAATCATAAAATAAAGTGCGGAAGATCTCAAAAAGATAAAAAAGGATATGTAGTAAACATTAGATTACTTTCACCGGAAGAACTGGAATACTTCAAAAGCATTTATAAGGGCCGGACAATTAAAGAAACAACGGATCTTATAAATGAAAAGTTCAAAAAAAATATTACATATACGCAGATGAGAGCCTTTTTTAAAAACAATGTTTTTACGTGCGATGTTAACACTCAATTTAAGAAGGGGCATTCTTCATGGAATAAAGGCAAACGGTTTCCGGGAAACATTAATAGTGGATGCTTTAAAAAAGGACATTCGCCACATAATCATAAACCGGTAGGTAGTGAACGCATTGATGTAGATGGTTATACACTGGTAAAGGTGGCAGAGCCTAATAAATGGAGATTAAAGCATGTAGTAATTTGGGAAAACGAAAACGGACCGGTACCGAAAACTCATAGTGTACTGTTTTTAGATCAAAATAAGAGGAATTTTAGCTTAGATAATTTGAAGTTGGTGAGTAAGGCTGAAGTATTATTTTTTAATCAACACGGAGCAAGCAATATAAAAGAGGTAAATGAAAGCAAATTATTGATTGCTAAGGTAAAAGTGAAATTAGGAGAATTGCAGAAGAAGCAGAGAAAATTATGACAGAACATCGAATTGATCATACGGCTGCTATTGCCAATAAGATAATTGACTATTTAAAAAGTGAAGGTGAAAAAGTTAGTGTTGATGATATTGTTAGAAGGCATATACGAGGATATAACACATTAGATGGATATGTAACTATTGGTAAGCAAATAAAATATAAATTTACCAGCAGATATAATCCTGATACGCATAAAGCGGAGGTTAATATATATAAAAAATGCCGTACTTCTAAATGGGTGGTGAATAAATAATGTGGAAGGTTATGTTTGTCATAATTCAAACAACTCTTATTATTGCTAAAATATTTGAAATGACTGCATTGTCATGGATACAAGTTTTCATTCCTTTATATATATGGCTGGGAATTGTATTTATTGCAGTAACTATGATTGTCATTGGGACATTGTTGAAGGGAAAGTGATTTTATTGAAATTTCTAGACAAGATATTAAGACGCTATTGTAATTTAATTACCTGGATAGGAGCAGTAATTGTTAGCATCTTATTTTGGTTTGTTTTGTATCATGGGTATATGGCTATATTTGGTAGGTAGGAAAGGAATTATATGAATCAAGAAGAAATTGTTAGCTTGGCTACGGCTACGGCCGTGGATATTTGGGAAAAGAAAAATGAGACCAAACAGGAAAGAATAGAAAAGAAATTACGTGAGAATACTAAAAAGTTATTGCGTGATTATAAACGCTTGAAGGCTCATGCAACACAGGCTATAGACTCTACCTACAAAAGCAGGCCAAGCGATTTGAAATTGGTTTTAACCGAGATATTCGATAAGCGTGGCTATGTAAAACTAGAAGCTATCATGATTAGTAAAGAACGGACTGAAGTAATGATTAATCATATTGATCGTATGCTTGAAGTGTACGAAAAAGAATGTAAGGAAGAAGCCAGTCTTAAATATGAATTGTTGAAACAGTTTTACATTGAGCGTAAGAAAGAAGCAGAAATTTTGGCGAACAATCCTGTAGGGAAAACAGCATTATATGAGAAGCTTAAAGAAGGGATTGACGATATGACACTGCTCTTATGGGGATTTTCAGGGGCTTATTAAAAGAGCGGAGTAATTGCGGAGTTTTTATATGTTAAGATGATAGTGCGTAATAAAAGGTGTCAGCAAAAGCTGATGCCTTTTTTGTTTGTATAAATGATTGGGCGTGATGGTAATGACTGATGTGCATTGCAGTAAGCGGCGATGCCTGAACAACCGGCACGGCTGGTGTAAGGCTAAGGCTATCTGTATTGATGGCATGTGCAGGACGTTTGCTGACTGCAAGACGTTAGTCAAACACCGTTGTGCCAAGGTGAGGCGAGAGCATGGCAGATATATCGCTGATGACAGAAAAGTATTCAAGTAAAGTACTCTTCTTGAAAAAACAAGGTACTTTCTGGGGCTATCCACCCTTGCGGGTGCTTGCGAGCCCGAAAAGTCTCTCAAATTAATTGCAAAAACCAAGGTAACCAATAGAGCAAAGGGGGTGTTTACTAGTGGAGGACATGAACAAGTTTTTTCGTATGAACGAAGGACGGATTTTAGCGAGTACACAGGCTATTGCCAGACTTTTTGCGGTTGACAAAAAAACGGTCGCTGTATGGGCTAAAAAAGGTCTGCCACGAGTAACCACCGGTTGGTATGATCTTCAAGGTTGTTTGGAATTTAAAAACATCAAAAATTCGGAGCATGGGGAAAGCCTGGAACAGCAAAAATTGAAAGCCGATTTACGCTACCGGGAAGCTCGTGCAGATAATGAAGAACTTAAACAAAAGGCCGCCATTGGCGAATATATTGCTGTGGCAGAAATTGAAGAACGCCTTAAAGAAACCTTTGCTCAGGTGAAAACAACATTACTGGCCATTGGTCAAAAGACAATGGCGGACATATATAATCAGTATCCAGAGGTTGCTTTTGATGTAAAGCATACAGTGGAATGTGAAATTGAAAGGGGGTTAGCTCAACTTGCGACAGGAGCCAAGCAGACAGCAAGCGGAAGATATAGTAAGGCAAAATCTAAGTAATGCAGTATCACGAGCCTTAGCTATATTCACACCGCCGGAACGGCTGACGGTTTCTGAGTGGGCGGATAAATACCGTGTAATGAGTTCGCAGGAGACTAGCCGGCCGGGCATGTGGGATACAAACAACGTGCCTTACATGAAATTAATAATGGACTGCTTTAACAAGGATGAAATTGAGCAGATTGTGTGGTTGAAATGCACTCAGATTGGTGGCACAGAGGCAATGCTTAATATGGTAGGTTATACCATAAGCCAAAATCCAAGCCGAATTATGTATGTGTTACCGGATGATAATCTTATTGAACAATTCAGTGAATTACGATTACAGCGGATGATAGGCAATTGCCCTACATTGGCTGATAAGGTAGACAGTAGAAATAGTGTGGACTTGATTAAATTTCAAGGTGGATTCCTTGTATTTGCATCAAGCCGATCTCCAAGTGCACTGGCATCATGGTCAGTGCCTATTTTATTTTTGGATGAAATTGATAAATTCCCAATTTTTGCCGGGAAAGAAGCCAGCCCGATCAAGTTAGCCAGTGAGCGATTAAAGAACTGGCCAATTAGAAAAATGTTTATGTGCTCAACTCCGACTCTTAAAACCGGTAATATTTACACCGCCTATGAAGCGGCTGATGTAAGATACCGGTATTATGTGCCTTGTCCGCACTGTGGGAAATTGCAAACATTGGAGTTTGGTGGCATTAAGTGGCCAAAGAATGAAGAAGGTCATTCAGATGTTACCACTGTTAGATATTCTGCTTATTACGAATGCACGTATTGCGGTGGTCGTATTGATGATCGCCATAAGATGCAGATGTTAAAGCAGGGAAAATGGATCGCAGAAAACCAAGTTGCCGGTATTGTAAGCAAGGTGGGCTTTAGCATAAGTAGCTTATATAGTCCTTGGGTCACATTCGGTCGGATTGCCAGTGAATTTCTTTCATCGAAGGATAATCCTACCGATTTACAAAACTTTGTTAACTCATGGTTAGGTGAACCATGGGAGAATAAAGCGGATACGCTTGATGCGGATATAGTCCTCTCAAAAGAAAGCGATTTGGACGAGGGTGTTGTACCGGAATGGGCACAATTGCTTACGGCCGGTGTAGACGTACAGAAAAACGGCTACTATTGGACTATCCGTGCTTGGGGCTACCGAATTACAAGCCAGAACATTGCTCATGGCTATTGCGAAGCATTGGAAGAAATTGAAGAAATCATGAACCGGCACTACCCGGATAGTGATGGCGAACTCCGGTGGCAGGTGCAACTGTGTGCCATTGACTCTGGGTATAAGACTGACGAAATATACGAATTTTGCTTATATAACGGTGATTGGGCGGTACCGGTAAAAGGGGCGGCCAATAGCCAGAAGATTGCAAGATATACCAGAAGCAATATTGATGCTTCCGGGAAATCATGGAATGGCCAAGGGGTGTATGTGATTAATACGGATCAATACAAAGATTTTATCTATGCTCATCTACGCCGGCCACTCGGTGAAGGCTGCTGGATGGTTTATAACGGTTGTGATCGCCGGTATGCTGAGATGATTACTTCGGAACACAAGATTGAAACGATTAAGAATAATCGGTGTCTGGCCTCTTGGGTGCCGAAATCATCCGGCATTGACAATCACTACTTAGATACAGAAGTGTACGCAGCCTTAGCAGCGGATTTATTGTCAGTAAGGTATCTCGGTGAACAAGTACAAATTAATAATACGAGTGCTCAGCATCAAGGGCGTAAACAATCAAACGATGAATTTGGTGATGATTGGTTAGGAGTATGATATGGATTTACAAGGATTGAAAAAACAATTAGCATCCATCAATGAGGCAATTAGCAATATTGAAAGTGGTGCACAAGAATACCGGTTATCCTCGGATACGATGGTTAGGCGTGGCGATTTGGCCACGTTATATAAAGAACGGCGAAGATTGATGGCCGATATCGCTATGGTTGAAAATGGCGGCGGTGCCTTTGTTGCGGCTTATATGAGAGGGTAAACTATGAACATTTTAGACAAGGCCATTGCTTGGTTTAGCCCTCAATGGGCGTACGAACGGCAAGCATGGCGGAATGGGTTATCAAATACCTACAAGGCAGGCAAAAATAATAACAGTAGTTTAGGGTGGCTCCCTACGAACGGCAAGGCTGAACAAGTTAATACGCCGGCAAGAAGTATTATTCGGGCTAAGGCAAGAGACATGGAGCGTAATAGTGATATATTAGGCTCTATTTTAATTGCCTTTGAAAATAATGTTGTTGGCACCGGCTTTACATTGCGGATGAAAACCGAGGATGAGATGCTTAATAATCAAATCGAAAAATTATTTGCTGAGTGGAGCAAGCCTAAGAATTGTGATATTACCGGCATGCAGAGTTTTGATGAATTATGTGCTATGGCCTTACGGCGAATGCGTGTAGATGGAGGTATTTTGCTTCTTAAATGTAATACCGGCTCTAAGCGATTTCCATTCCAGTTGCAGGCAAAAGAAGTTGATGATCTTGATGAAACACTAATTACTAAGCCGGGGCAATATACGATTATTAATGGTGTAGAAGTCAACGAAAATCAAAAGCCAATGGCGTATCACTTACTGTCAACGAGCCCGGATGGATGGACGCTGCCGCAAAGTAAAAGAATTGAAGCGAATCGAGTGATTGCATTGTGGCAAAAAGAATTGCCGTCACAAATCCGTGAGATGCCACCGCTGGCTAAGGCGATTGAGCGAGTTAATGACATGGAAGAATACATGGATACAATCTCAATCAAGGAAAAAATCTTAGCCTGTATTTCTGCTTTTATTAAACGAGCCTTGCCTATGGGGGCCGTAGGTCGTTCCATGAATCAGAATCCGCCGGAAGGTAAGGACTATGATCCCGCTACCGGCTACACTCGAAGTCGAATTTCGCCGGGCATGATCATGGAATTACAACCGGGGGACGATGTGGCCTCGGTTATTCCGGCCGGACAAGCTAGCAACACAAAAGAAATGGTATCGCAATATATCCGTGCTATTGGTTCTGGTCAAGGGCTTAGTTATGAGGCAACAAGCCGTGACATGAGCCAGGTTAATTATTCCAGTGCCCGGCAAGGACTTATTACGGATACACAACTGTACAAACGCCTACAGCGTTTTATGATAAATCACATGCTCAATGACGTGTTTGAGGCATTTCTTGATAGTTTGGTGTTAGCCGGTACGGTAAAAATACCAAATTACTGGGAAAACCGAGAAGAATACGTAAACGCATGTGCTTGGAGTATGCCGGGGCAGCCGTGGATTGATCCATTAAAAGAAGCTAATGCAAACCGTATTGCTCTTAAAACAGGGCAAGATACGCTGGCCAATATCTGTGCCAATAAAGGTTTGGATTGGAAGGATGTAATGGAACAACGTGCAGCGGAACTGGCGTACATTAAAAAGCTGGAGGCTGAGTATGGTATCAAAATGGAAGGAGGAAATAATAATGCCACAGCAACAGGGCAACAGGAGCCAAGCAACTCGACAAATGCAGTTGAATCGTGATGCGGTTAATGATGAAACACGAACTGTCAGATTGTCATTTGCTTCTGAAGAACCATATCAACGGTGGTTCGGGGCAGAAATTTTGCATTGTGCTCCTGAAGCGATAAACCTGCAGCGTTTTAATAGCGGATTAGGTTGCTTGTTGTATAACCATAACCGGGATCAAGTAATTGGCCATATTGAGTCTGTAGAAATTACAGACAATAAGGCCTACGCAGATGTACGGTTTGATAATGACGAGCAGTCTAATATTATCTACGAAAAGGTAAAAAGCGGAACATTGCAAGGTGTATCCGTTGGTTACCGAGTAGATAGCTGGGAAGATGTAGAAGCAGGTAAGCAATCGGTAACTATGCCGGGGGTGACGGGACCGGCAAGTATTGCAAGGCGTTGGGAACCGTTAGAAATTAGCATCGTATCTGTTCCGGCCGATGCGACTGTAGGCGTAGGCCGCAGTGAAGAGGAATTTGTAATTAATGAGGAGGAAGAAAAAGTTATGCCAGGAAAAAATCATGAAGTAGATAATGTGCGTACAGAAGTAGCACAACCGGTGCTTGCACCAGTAGTAAATGAAGAAGAAATTCGTGCAGCAGCTGCAGAAGCAGAACGCACAAGAGCGGCAGACATTACAGCGTTATGCCGTAACTTTGATATTGATGCGGATGAATATATTCGCAGTGGTGCATCTGTAGCTACTGTGCAATCCGCAGTATTAAACAAATTAGCAGAAGAACGTGCAGCCGTGCCTAGCAATATGGCCGAAATTCGCCAAGGAGCCCAAGAGGCTGACAAGATCCGTGAAGCGGTATCTGATTCTATCTTAATGCGTGGCGGCATCAGCGTAGCAAATCCGGCAGAAGGGGCCATGCAGTATCGTGGTATGCGTTTACGAGACATGATGACTGATACGCTTGAACGTGAAGGTAAATCTAATGCACGCTACATGGATGATGAAGATTTAATTCGTGCAGCGTTAACCGGGACCGGGGCCTTTCCTAATATTATGGCAGCTACCGTAAATAAAGCCGCCGGTACAGCGTATCAAGCGGCACCAACAACATTCGAACAGTTTACAGCGAAAGGCAGTCTTTCCGATTTTAAACAAAACAAAACGGTACGTATTTCTGAAGCCGGTGAATTGGTTGAAATTAAAGAAAACGGCGAATTTAAGTTTGATGAATTAACGGATGCCGGTGTAGATCGTGTATTACTTACCTTCGGTCGTGGATTCGGTATTACTCGTCAAGCCATCATCAATGATGATTTAAGAATGTTGACTAAAATTCCACGTTCTTATGCAGCAGCTGCTCGCCGTGGTATTAACCGTTTGGTATACAAAGTATTGAGTGACGGTAAATTGTACGATGCCAAAAAGGGCAATTTAGGCAATGGGGCAGATCTTACTGTAGAGGCCTTATCGGAAGGCCGCCGTGCAATGCGTGTTCAGAAAAACATTCGCAACAAAGAAACATTAGGTATCGCACCTAAATATTTGATTGTGCCTGCTGCTTTAGAAACAAAAGCATATCAATTGATTCATTCCATGTCTGATCCTAGCCAGACCAATGCAGCGGTTGTAAATCCATTTGCATCTTCTCTCACAGTTGTTGTTGATGCGGAATTGGATGCAATTAGCGAAACAACTTGGTATTTGGCAGCAGAACCGGGCTTAGGTGTGGATACCATTGAAGTATCTTATCTAAATGGTAAGAACGTGCCTACAATTGAGTCTCGTGTTGCATGGGATACATTAGGCATGGAATATCGTATTTACATGGATTATGGCGTACAGGCATTGGATCACAAAGGCTTGTATAAGAGTGCAGAATAGGAGGTAAACAACTATGGCAACATACGTTAATAAAGGGGAAACTGTAATATTTACAGCAACAGAAGCCATTGCTTATGGCAATGTAGTAGCATTTGCGACTCGTATCGGGGTAGCGTTGGAAAATATTCCGGCTGGTAGCTCCGGAACAGTAGGCATTGCCGGTGTTTATGAAATCCAGGCAAAAGCATCCGATAAAATGGCCGTTGGTGATGCGGTGTATTGGTCTAAAGCTAACAAAGAAATCACAACTACAGCTGACGGTAATACTCTGGCCGGTATTGCGGTTAGCGATAAAGCCGCCGCAACAGCCGGTGTTGTAGCGGTTAAAATTGGCTAGCTGTTTACGCAATCAAATTAAGCGTGATATTGATAATGTGTTATTTTCGGATTTTGGCGAAATGCATATCATTGATGATAAGGAAGTTTTGGCCATCGTTGAAAAAAATACGAGTAAATTATTAAATGATCGCTTTCGGGCTGGCTTTGATGGCAGCTATGAGGTATACCTATATGTCCATGCAAAAGTCAGAGACTTGGTGCGTTTACCGGCAGAAGGCGACTATTGCCGAGTTGATGGCTTGACATATAGTGTTATATCGGCCACAGATGATTGCGGATTGGCCATCTTAATTTTAGGAAGTGATGTAGGATGATACTTATTGACACTTCAGAAATTAAAGCATTAGAAAAGAAATTAGAAAATATACCCAATGGGGCCATTAAAGCGTTACGTCGTACAATCAATGAAACGGCTAAACGGTCTGGTAAAACGATATCTGATACAATCCGTGATAATTACAACTATATCGGCAAGGTAGGATTGATAAAGCAGGCGATTAAAGTAACTAAACCGGATTCTGGAGATGATATAACGGCCACTATTAATGTTACGAGCGGTGCACAGCCATTACGAGATTTTGCTCACAGTCCAAAAAAAATGACATTTGGTCGAGGTAGAGTGTTAACTGCAAATGTTAAAAATGGCGGTAATGCATTACCGGGAGCATTTAAGACGGTAATGACAAATGGCCACATTGGGATATATAAGCGTTTGCCCGGTAAATATATGAAACGGGTAAATAAAATCGGCGTATTCAAAGGTATGCAAAGACGAGCTGCCATTGATCAATTATTCGGGCCGTCTATTGCAGCCATGGCCGGCAGTGATGAGTCACGAGATACCATTGAAAAAGATATCAAAGAAACTTTTGATAAACGCTTATATCATAATGTAGAACAAATTTTGGCAGGTGATAAGTAATGTTTACACCGTTAGCCTTATCCGATGCCTTAAAAAAGGAGATAGAGAGTGCCTTAACCGGGTACTCTCTACCTATTAGGGTGGATGGCGTAGAAAATAAAGTAACGGTATATCAGCAATTTATTCCAATCGAAGAAAAGAACAATCGCCGTAACGATAATTTGGATGATAGCTTGTACCCTTATGTGTTAATCAAGTTAACTGAGGGACAAGACGGAAAAGCCAATCAAGGCGGTGTTTGCAAAGGATATATTGCTTTTGGGACTTATGACACCAACAAAGATGAATGTTGGCGTGATTTATTTAACTTAATAGAACATGTTAGGCAACACCTGGATAAAGTTAGATTTTTATCCGGATGTTTTTTATTAGCTGAACCTTTCCGATGGGAAGTACCCGAACAACAAGGGGTAAACCATATGGAAGGGTTAATGTATTTTAGCTACGAAATAGGAAAGCCAGTACCGGAGGTGAATTGGGATGGCGAAGAATTTGGATGAGGTAATTAAGCCGGAAGAAACTTTGAAGGCTGAAGCGGTTGAGGAAAAACAACCGGAAACTGCTAACTATATTTATATTGGGCCAACACAGCCGGGATATAAATTGGTAAAGAATGCAGTGTACTTTGGTGGTATTCCAGACTACATTGAAGCAGAATTGAATGAAAAGCCATATTTACGGCGTTTGATTGTGAAAACTGCAGATTATGCGGATAAAGTGCAAAAGATGAATACTAAAGGCACACCGGAATATGATGCAGCCAATCGTTAATTGGGAATAGGAGGAAATTATGGAAATTAAGCATGGTATTGGTGTTAGCGAAAAAGCGACATCCTTACAGCAGATTGCAACAGTAAATGCCGATGTGCCGGTTGTTATCGGGGTTGCTCCGGTACACTTAGCAACGGATCCGGTGCCAGCCAATGTGCCGGTATATTGTAACGACATTGGCGATGCACAAGCTCAGTTAGGGTATTGTAGTGATTTTGCTAATTATGATGCGTGCGAAGCGATGTACGCATATTTTTATTTGTATAATGTAGCACCGGTAGTATTTATCAACGTGCTGGATATTACAAAGCACAAAAAGGCCGGTACACAAACGGCACTTAAATTGACTAATAAAGTGGCAAGAATTACGGAACCTGTTATTGTACCTACTTTAAAAGTTAAAGATAGCACTAATCAAAAGGATTTAACAAAAGATGTTGATTACACAGCCTTGCATGATGATGATGGTAATTTGGTAATTACCTTGCTCGACAGTGATGCGGTGAAAAATACTGCTAATTTGGCGGTGACCTACGAACAAGTAGATCCAACGGCCGTTACTAAGCAGGATATCATCGGCGGTGAAGATACGACAACAGGCATCAAGAAAGGTATTGAAGCCATTGAAAACGTATTTCCGAAATTGCGTATTGTGCCAGGAATCTTGTTAGCTCCTAAATATTCCATGGACAATGAAGTAGCCATGATTTTAAATGCCAAAGGGGAAGCCATTAATGGATTATTCCAGGCTATGGTATATGCAGATTTGCCTGCAGATGATACTTTAAGCAAATACAGTGATGTTCCGGCCTACAAAAATGAAAAGAATTTTGTGGATAAGAACTTAATGATCCATTGGCCAAAAGCAAAAATCGGCGACAAGATTTTACACATGGGTACATTAAATGCAGCCTTAACCTATTATATTGATGCGACAGAGGGCGAAGATGTTCCGTACATTTCGCCATCTAACCATGTAATCAAAATCGATGGGACTTGCTTAGATGATGGTACTGATGTGTTATTAAGTATTAAAGATGCCAATGTGCTCAACGGCGAAGGTATTACAACGGCAACAAACTTTGTTGGTGGATGGCGTAGTTGGGGCAACCGTACTGCTTGTTATCCGGCAAACTTAGATCCAAAGGATAACTTTAATCCACTCCGCCGAATGGCTAACTGGATTAGTGCCACCTTGGTATTATCGTATTTCTCTAAAGTTGATGGTCCAATCCGTCCACGCTGGTGCGAGCAGATTACTGATACCATTAATATTTGGTTAGCAGGACTTACTGCCGATGAAAAATTATTAGGTGGCCGTGTAGAATTTCGCCGTGATGAAAATCCGAATACAAGCCTTATTAATGGTCACGTTAAATTCCACTTGTACTTGGGCTACTTAGTACCGGCCGAATATGTGGAATTTGTATTGGAATACGATGTATCCTACTTACAACAATTGTTTAATAATGCTCAATAAATAAGGAGGAACTATGAATACACATAATATTCCTGATCGACTTCATGATATGCGTGTATACAACAACACCAGCAATGTCATGCTCGGTATCAGCAAAGTAACATTACCGGACATTGAATACTTAACAGAAACCATGAAGGGGGCCGGTGTGGCCGGTGAATTTGACTCTATCGCACCGGGCTTATTAAAGGCCATGGAATTAGGCTTAGACTTTAACACGGTAACTAAACACACCTATTCTTTATTTGCACCTACCAGCCATTATATTGATTGCCGTATGGCCGTTAATAATGTAGATGGGGGTGATGGTTCTCCCAAATCGGAAGGGTGGCGTGTTGTTGCGAAAGGTGTTACTAAAAGCTTTAAGCAAGGTAACGCAGAACCATCGACACAGATGGGAACCTCCGTAACGTTGTCTCTTACCTACTTAAAGGTGACCAATAAGGGTAAAACGATGTTGGAAGTTGATGTAATCAACTATATTTGCAATATTGGCGGTACAGATTATTTAGCAGAAATTAGATCCTTGTTAGGTATGTAGGATCTAGAAGTAGTGTGATAGATAGGGCGTAGCTTAGGCTACGCCTATTTTATTTGGAGGGATAACATGGAAACTATTAAATTGGTTAAGCCGGTAATGATTAATGACAAAGAAGTGATAGAACTGCACTTTGATTTTAATAAATTGACTAGTGCAGATTTCTTTGAATTGGAACAAGAATCTCGTATGCTCGGTGAAATTACACCTAATATCGTATGGGGTGCAAAATATCGTGCCATGGTAGCGGTTAAGGCTTGTAAAGAAAAAATTAAATTTGAAGATATCCGGGACTTAATGACATTTAAAGATGTGGCCAAGATCACTGAGGCCGCAGCAAATTTTTTGCAATTTCTGGATTAACGCCTGAAGAAATAGTGCCTTATTTACGTGAGCAATTGTTAAAAATGTCGTTGGAAACAAAGACATCGATAGCGTTTTGGGAAAAGAAACCGGTACCGGTGCTTTTTAAATGGATAAACTGTTGGAATGAACGTATAGCTAGCAAGAAAGGGTGATTAATTGAATGGCTAAAACGTATACGACACAATTTAATATTACGGCCAATACAGCAGGGTCATTCAAGGCTGCCTTTTCTAATGCGGCTAAAACAATGCGTCAAACTCAGACCTATGCTAAGTCCTTGCAAAAGGAAATGGACAATTTAAAACAGGCCTACAAGGATGGTAAGGTTGATGCGGTGAATTACACTAAGACGATGGATAATCTTACCAAGGCATATGAGCGGCAACAACGTGCAGCTAAAGCACTAAATAATGTGGAAAAAACAAAAGCATTGCGGGCTAATGTTGAAAATGTTAGAGACCAAGCCGGTGGCATGGCTGTTAAAGCCGGAGCGGCTGCGGTGGCAACATTAGGCTTTCCAATCAAGGAAGCTATGGCCTTTGAAGATGTCATGGCGGATGTGCGAAAAGTTGTTGATTTTGACACTCCGGAACAATTTAAGCAGATGGGTGAAGATATTAAACAAATGAGTACAGTACTTCCAATGTCAGCAGAAGGTATTGCTCAAATCGTAGCAGCCGGTGGTCAAGCCGGGATTGCACGAGAAGATTTGAAAGCTTTTGCAACTGATGCAGTTAAAATGGGCGTGGCCTTTGATATGAGTGCAGAAGAAGCCGGCCAAACCATGGCCGAATGGAGAACTGCATTTAAAATGACACAACCGGAAGTTGTATCCTTGGCGGATAAAGTCAATTATTTAAGTAATACGACAGCTGCATCCAGTGCTAAGATTAGTGATATTGTATCTCGTGTTGGTCCTTTAGGGGCCGTAGGCGGTTTGGCATCCGGTGAAATCGCTGCATTAGGTGCTACTATGGCGGCGGCCAGCGTGGAATCAGAAGTAGCGGCTACCGGGATACAGAAGATTATCTTGGCCATGACTACCGGGGAAGGTGCGACTAAGTCACAGGCAGCTGCCTTTAATGCACTGGGTCTTGATGCGGTTGAAATGGCCAAGAGGATGCAAACGGATGCCAGTGGAGCTTTGCAAGATGTATTTGCTAGATTGTCTCAGTTGGATAAATATAAGCAAACGGCAGTTTTGAAGGATTTGTTCGGAGCCGAAGGCATTAAGGCAATTGCTCCATTATTAACAAACTTGGATGCATTGCGTAATAATTTGGCCACGGTAGCGGATCAATCAAAATACGCTAACTCGATGCAAGCGGAATTTGATACTCGTATGCAAACTACGAGTAATAGTATGCAATTGGCCAGAAATGCATTGAATAATTTAGGCATCACAATCGGTACGGCATTATTGCCGCCGGCAAAAGAATTGCTTGATAGTTTAACGCCGATGGTACAAGGTGCAGCTAATTTTGCTAAAGAGCATCAAACATTAACGGCCGTAGTAGTCGGTGGTGTTGGTGGATTGTTGGCAACAGTAGCAGCGGTTTCCGGAATAACATGGGCGGTTACATCAGTCTTAGCTCCAATCTTAAAAGCTAAGGAAGCATGGCAAGCGTATAAGGCTGCTCAATTGTTGTCAACCACGGCAACAAATACGCATACATTAGCAAGTATGCGTAATGCGATTGCTACAAAAGCTACCGGAATAGCGGCAAAAGTATCAGCTGCAGGCCATGCAGTATATAATTTTGCACTGGCCACCGGTAGTAAATTGATGTCAGTTGGCCGGTTAGTTGCCTATCATGGAGCCGTATTAGCTACAAGCGTAGCAACAAAGGCAGCGGCTGCTGGTCAATTTTTATATAACGGTGCCATGGTAATAGGTAGAGGTTTAATGAGTGCCGGGCGTGTAGTTGCCTATAGTGCGGCTATGGCTGCAGTGAGAGGCGTAACTATGGCCTGGACCGGGGCACAATGGCTATTGAATGCAGCCATGTTGGCCAATCCGATAGGATTAGTTATTGCCGGTATTGCCGGATTGATTGCAGTTGGTTATTTATTAGTGACTAACTGGGATACAATCAAGGCATGGTTTGTGCTTTTATGGAATGATCCAAAGGCAGCTATGGATAAGTTCTGCTCCGGAATTAAAGACTCCTTAGGCGAAGCCGGGGACTGGGTGATGCAAAAATGGCAAGGCATTAAAGAGTTCTTAGCAAATCCGATAGAAGGAACCATTAACATCGTTAAAAATATGATTAATGGCGATGATGGCGGTGGCGTCGAAAAGAAAAACGCTAAAGGCGGTATTTACGGCAAGGGTGCATTTACTACTTGGTTTGCTGAGGATAGTGCAGAAGCAGCCATCCCTCTCGATGGTAAGCCACGATCCATTGCATTATGGCAAAAAGCCGGGCAAATGCTCGGTATATTGCCAGAAAATACTGAAGGAGTAAATGCTGTCGGGAAAGAGCAGAATTATCAACCAAGAGCGGTACGATACTTGGCACCACGTATGGCCGGGCAATCGGCACCAACGGTTAAGGCTCCTAGAATGATGGAAAATACTACAAGCAATAGTAGTGAAATAGCTATTAATCCATCATTTGAATTCAATATTACTATTACCGGCAATAGTACGGAAGCAGAATCTAAGAATATTGCAGCGACTATTAAACGAGAAGTTTTAAAAGTATTAGATGAAATAAAACGGAAGGAGGCAAGAGCGGCCTATGGCAACTAAGTACACTACTAGATTAGGTGATATGTGGGATGTGATTGCTAAAGAACAGATGGGTGATGAACGATTTATGTCGGTGCTCATGAAGGCAAATCCTGATTATATTAATTACGATATGTTGCCATCCGGTATTACTCTGAAGATTCCTTCTGTGACTAAAAAAACGATAGTGAACTTGCCACCGTGGAGGCGTTGACATGCTAGACATTAGAAGGTTGACTCAATATTTACCTGAAGCGGCTCCATTGGCATTGAATCCGATATATCCGGCTAGATGTGCAGCCTTGCAGATTTTGTACGAATCAAAAGACATTAGTGTAGATTTGGCAAAATATTTAATTGGAGCCAGCTACAAAGATGTGATGAGTGGCGAGGCGGATACCTTTGATTTGACATTAGATGATCGGCAAGGCCTTTGGTCGGGCGATTGGTATCCGTCAAAAAATGCTCAGATAACTGTGAATTTAATCCTAATTCATTGGTATTATGATGTAACTACTGATATTAATATTCCGCTTGGTAAATTTTACATAGATGATATCGGACTGGCTTCTGGTAATTCCGGATCTACCGTGCAACTCAATACAGTCTCTGTTCCGGATGGCGTAGCTAGGGATATAAATAACACTCGATCATGGGAAAAGGTGCAATTAAAGGTTGTGGCACAGGACTTGGCCAATAGTGCAAGTTTAGGCCTTGTATATGACTCAGCGGATAATCCGACTCTTGATCGTGTAGAGCAAACGGAAGAACCGGATTTGGTGTTTTTGGAACGTCTGTGTAAAGACAATGGCTTATGCACTAAGGTATCTGATGGGAAAATTGTAGTATTTGATGAGGCTAAATATGATGCACAAGATCCAATTGCGATTATTGATAAGTTAGCATTGGAAGATATGGAAGATTACGAATTTCACAGTAAAGTGCGTGATATCTATACGGCCTGCACAGTGACCTATCAAAAATCCAAGAAGAAAGAAAAAATATCCGCTACCTTTGAGGCACCGGAGCAGAACAACAAATTAAAAGGAACCACAGAGAAAAAGGTACTCAAAATTAATCAAGAAGTGGCTGATACGGCGGCTGCACTACGTTTGGCAAAAAAGGAATTATTTAACAAAAACAAGGAAGAAACCACCGGTAAGATTACATTGAAAGGCCGGCCGGATTTGTATGCCGGGGCTTGTATTATGTTGAATAACTTTGGTGTATTTGATGGAAAATACGTAATCAGAGAAGTGGATGTAGAATTATCCGGTAATTATGTTACCAGTTTAGATATAAGGAGGGCTCTCATTGGCTACAATTAATCAAATTATAGTAAAAGGGTATATTGATGCCATAGACCCGACAACTCATACGGCAAGGGCTGTAATACCGGATAAGGATAATAAGGTAACAGGACCGTTGCAGATTTTGGAAAAGAATACACTCAATAATAAGCACCAACACTCCTATGCAGTAGGGGAACAGGTGCTTATTATTTTTGATCCCAATAGCAAAAATCTAAACGAAGGCTGGATTATTGGTGCCATGTATTCCGGTGCAGATGCACCGCCGGTGGCTGATGCAAATGTTGAAACGGCCGTGTTTAGTGACGGTACATCTGTGGCCATGGATACAAGTAGCGGCACATTAAGTATTGAATCTCCGGGAACAGTTAATATTAAGGCCGGTACGATTAATATTCAAGGGGCCGGTGATGTTGTTGTAAATGGCATATCGCTAGTTAATCACACTCATGGCGGTGTGGTGCCGGGCGGTGGTAGTACCGGTAAACCACAGTAGGAGGTGATTATATGGTAGTAGGATCATTGGGTGATGTATATTTTGTAGCAAGCACTCGAACATTACGTACTATTAGTGATTATAGCCGAAAAGTATCTGCACGCTATGCAGAGCATGCAATTTTACTAAATAAGCCTAAATTGGAATACGTTGGACCAAATCTCGAAGAAATATCGTTTAGTATTCAGCTGCATACGATGTATGGCGTTACACCGGAAGAAGAATTTGAGCAGTTAAAAGAATACGTTGAAAACGGAGCTGTTGTAGATTTTGTACTAAATAACACTCCGATTGGTATTGATCAATGGGTGCTGAAAGAAGCCGATATGAGTGATGTGTTATTTGGACCAAAAGGCGGCATTATCTATGCAAAAGTAAATGTTACATTGAGCGAGTATATCAATGACACAATCATAACAACTAAGGAGGTGGCTGATAGTGCTACTCAATCCAGTAATTAATTCAGTCACCGGCAAAATTAGCCTGGCTCCGGAATCGATTGAAGCGGAGGTTGTGCAAAACGTACGCATGATTATCACTACGGTAAGAGGAACAGTACCACTCTTTAGAGATTTTGGCCTTGATAGTACAATCATTGACTCACCAACATTGATGGCACAGGCAAAAATTAGCACAGAAATCATTAGGCAAGTTAGAAAATATGAGCCAAGGGCAAAAATTACAAGCCTTAAATATGAAGTGCTGGAGATAGGTCATTTGAGACCAATTCTGACAATAGCGGTAAAGGGGGTGAAGTAAATGGCAATCGAAGAATTATTAACATTTGATACGGAAGATACATCTGAATTGCTGGTAAAAGCCGGATTGCCGGATATTTCATTTGCTGAATCTAATCCGGACAAAATCATGGCCAACTTAGTACAAATATTTAATGCCTTGGGCGGACATGCATTAGCTCCGGCGGATCCAACGTATCTGACATTTAAAGTCATTACCTATGCACTAACGGGCATTAGGCGGCGAGTAGATTTTGCCGGGAAACAAAACTTATTAGCATACTCCAGGGCCTGGGGGCTGGATCATTTGGGCTTGCTTGTAGGGACGGCCCGAACTGCGGCTAAAAGTGCTCAAACAACAATGCTGATTACATTGTCGGAAAAGCGTACATCGGCAGTTGTTATTCCGGCCGGCACACGAGTCACTGCCGGCGATAATGTATATTTTAATTTTGACAAGGATATAACCATTAATCCGGGACAATTGACAGCAACTGCTATTGCATATTGCATGACTGCCGGCAAGCTAGGTAATGGATATATGGCCGGTCAGATTAACAAGTTGGTGGATCCTGTGCCATGGGTGGCTAGTGTGGTTAATACTGATGCAAGTGCTGCCGGGTCTGACGTTGAAACAGACGAGCCATATCGGGAGCGTATCCATTTAGCACCGGAGCGATTTTCATCGGCCGGACCAAAGGGGGCCTATGAATATTTTGCTTTATCAGCAAATACAGGCATCATCGATACTTACGTAGAGGGGCCGGAGGATAGAAACTTTGAACGTGAAGGTGAAGTTGACCTCTATGTATTAATGGAAGATGGTGAATTACCGGAACAAGAAGTTTTGGATCAAGTAAAAGTAGCTTGCTCCAACAAAACGGTACGGCCGTGTACGGATAAGGTAAATGTGCGGCAGCCAAAAAAGAAGATGTTCAATTTTTCGGCAACGTACTACATTGCAAAATCAAAAGAAACTACACAGGGGGCCATTCAATTGGCGGTTAACCAAGCCGTAGAAGATTACATTGTATGGCAGCGTTCAAAAATGGGGCGTGACATTGAGCCATCCGAGTTGATCCATCGAATTATGGAAGCTGGGGCAAAACGTGTTGAGCCGGCATTTGTACATCAAGCGGTGGCCAACAACGAAATAGCCTGGAATAGTAGCAAAAATATTATATATGGAGGGTTAGAAGATGATTGATGTTGAAGAAATGAAACTCATTGATATCTTACCTTCCAGTCTTGATGATGAAAATATTAAGCTGATTATTAAGGCCGTGGATGCATTGGTTGATGATGTTTCTAATGATGTAAAAAAATTAGAATTATATTCCAGATTAGATGAGCTGCCAACAGAAATACTTAATCTATTAGCCTGGCAATTCCATGTTGATTTCTTCCGCTACGACATGACCAATGAAGTGAAGCGGAATCTGATTAGACAATCAATTGCATGGCATCGGCGGAAGGGAACACCACAGGCCGTAGAGGATATGGTATCAGCCATTTATAGTACGGCCGAATATCAAGATTGGTACGATTACGGTGGTAGTCCGTATCATTTTAAAGTAAACATTTATGGCGAAGCTGTTACTGAGCCGGATAAATTAAATGAATTACGAGATAGTGTTTATGCCGTCAAGAATGCACGCAGCATTTTTGATGGCTTTAATTTTATTGAAATAAAAGAAACTACATGGCATGTGGCCTTTGCTGCAGGTATTGATCACACCAGTGTAGTTGTAGATCCTACACCGGTTGCAAGCACAAGAATTGGTATAGGCATGATTATTAATAATGAGGAGGTAGTCAATGGCTAATTGGCAAGGTGCGAAAGTAACCAATAAAGGCACGGCACTTATTGCAAAGGTTACGGCCGGCAACACCAAATTAAATATTACAAGAGTCGCTTTTGGCAGCGGCAATTTGACTAACATTGAAAATGCGGCACGGTTAGTACGAGAAATTGATAATGCGGAAATTATTACTAAGGTTCAGAAAAATAATACTTGTACTGTAACAGTGCGATTGACAAATGCTAATTTTACAACAGCCCAAAACATTTCTGAAATTGGTATTTTTGCAACGGATCCGGATGAAGGTGAAATTTTATTTGCGGGTATGGTGGATGCAAATCCGGATTTTGTTCAGGCGGCATCTAGCAGCACATTAGTGGCCAAAACCGTAACAATGGGTATTGGTTATTCAAATTCGGATAATGTAACGATTTCACTATCAAATACGATGTGGGTCACGGCAGAAGAAGTTTTGACGATGATTAGTGATGAGTTGCGTAAATATGGTAATAATACACATCGGATTAATGATGCGGTAGTAGCTGCTAATACGGCTCAAACTATTACAGCCTTAACTGATATGATTGGTAATCGAATTAAGGCCATTACCGGGGAATCTACATGGGTGGGCAATCCGGCTAATAATATTAAAGGGATTCAGAGCAGCATTACGGATTTATTATCGCTAGTTGCATCTCTTCCGGTTACAAATATTAAAGATTTTAACAAGCAAGTAATTAGTGCACTTGACCAAGAAAAACTTACGGCATTAGGAGTTAAGTATAATTTTGATAATCCTAATGCGTGGAGCATCAGTTTTGGCAAGCTATTCGGGGGATTGATTATCCAAGGTGGAGCTAATGAGTCAAAAAAAACATTTGTATTACCAACCACCTTTAGTCGTAAGTTTTTTTCAATTGCAATCCATAGCGGCGAAGTAAGTTCGGTAAATGTGATTTTAGATAAAGACTATTACTCAAATATTAATCAAAATAATTTTATCGATGACTATGTTGGGATAAATGAAGTTTGGCTTTTATGGTTAAGTATTGGTATTTAAACTCCAAATGCAAGCCAAAAAAAGGCGACATTATCATTATAATCACGATTTAATACATCATAATAAGCAATGGCATTAAAACTATCATTTTTTACTCCACCGACCCCATCGTTATTGAATAATACCATGTGCGGAGGTTTACTCGTCAATTCTGGAGCTACAGTAGGCATTAATAAAACTCCAAATGCTTTTTTATAGAGTGTATTAAATAGCACACTCTTAGCCCCTGCATGATAAGTGTATCCACCTTGGCTATTAAACACCTACTGCTAACCATAATAAGTAGCCGCTTTGTGCTCCAGTGTTTTGGACTGTAAATATACCTCTAACTTCAACGTTACTTAATGTACTTGCATTATATGTATATCTTAAACCCAGTATCCAAGGAGAATTATCAGTGCCAAATTTAGGCGTTCCAAAAAATTTAAAATTATTAGAAAATGTTATAGGTAAAGTTATCGTCCCATTACCATTACTATTTAACGAGAAATCTCCACCTTGGTTAAGCTATGAGTTTTCCCGCTGCCAAATAATAGCAAGCTGGGGCTATCGAGTCAGATGTTCTAAAAGTACAGCTATCTGCCGTTTTGTAATCTTTTAACACGTTGACTGTCAGATTCCATTTATTGTCATTTGCATCAATAACGCCTACCGGCACAATAATATAATCAGTGCTGCCAAAAGATGTTGCAAAAGTAGCAGTTGTTGCGTTATTGGATGGTCGAGGAGTAGCTCCACCTTGGCTATATTCCCACAAGCCAGATCCAAGTTGTTATTTCTACATTTGTGGCTGTTAAGGCATGTAAGAATATATGTGCATTTGAATTATTAGGATTTACAGAGGCATGTTCGGCAAAGGTAGTAGAAGTATCAACTAACCCAGATGTAAACCCTAACAATTTCTTAAATGGAATAGGATAAGCCACTAATTGTTCACCTTCGGAATACCCCGAATTTAATGAACCTCCAGTAGTTCCAGAAACTTTTATACCTTGGGGATGAAAAAAATTAAATACAGATTATAAAAGTTAGGAGGTGATAAATTGATTTACAATAACAATGAAGTAGAAAAGATTGATTTAGAAATCAATCAGGGAGACGATCATCAAATAACTTTTAATTTAACTGATGATAATGGAAGTTTAATAGATACATCAAATAGTAAGTTTATTTTTGGAGCATCTTATCGCTACAGTGATCCATTAGCTATTAAATGTGATTGTGAAGTTGTTAATAATGGCGAAATTGTATTAAGGCTAAATCGTGATATTACTGCTAAACTAGTTGCTAATAATAGTCATGCTAAATACAATAAGTTGTATTATGATATCCAACGAATTTGTAATGGCAAGGCTCAGAGGATTGTGCAGGGAGAATTATTAATATCTCCGGGACTTGCATTTAGGGAGGGAAATAAATGAAGTGTCATCAGTATAAAGTAAAAATTAGAGGGGATACGCCACGGTTAAACGTTGCCGTGAATCGGATTGTTGATACGAAAGAGCTAGATGATACGATTAAAGAATTAAGGCAAAATCTGAATAACATAGGGGATGTTATTCAGGAAAAAACAGGAATCACCGAGATAAAACCAGCAGATATGCCGGATATGATTAAAAAACTTGCAAGCGGTGTACATCTTGAAGTAGTAGCAAGCGGATCATATAACTTTGGAAATTATGTAGGAACTGAGAAAGAGATTAACAGTAAACTATATAATGGGCAGATTATAAATAGCTATAAGAATGACAATTTAAAATCAATTAGCACTGACAATGCATTTAGTAATTGTAATATGGTATCATTTGATGCATCTAATCTTGAAACTTTAAATAACAAATCGGCTACATTTCAGTATTGTCAGCAGATGATTAGTGCCAATATAGGTAAGGTTACTGTTTTACCGACTAGCACATTTTATGGATGTAATAAATTAATAGCAGTGCCAAATTCTGATATTCTAACAAGTATCGGTCAACAATGTTTTTCGTTTAATTCAAGCTTAACAGATTTAGACCTATTAAAAGTTGAGAGTATTGGGCCTTTTGCATTTGCTCAATGTGGTAATATTCGCACAATCCGTTTACCGAGTATTGTTGCTCTTACAGCCAATATTTTCAACAACAGCAATGGAATTCAAGTTGTGGAATTAGGAGAAGCTTGTACTTCAGTAGTCAATAGTGCATTTTCCGGTTGCCGTATTGATTTAACATTAATTATTAGGGCAATTAAGCCACCTGCATTAAACGGAACTTTTATGCTGGGGGCAGGTGGATCAGTAATTAGCATTATGGTTCCAAGCGGATCCGTGGATGCTTACAAATCGGCACCGAACTGGAGTAAATATGCACCGGTAATTAGTGCTATTAGTAGCTAATTTGCAACATTAAGATTCTAATAATAGTACAGCTAGTCTAGTTATTAAATGTATAGTTAGTATCAAGTTAGCAGCATCATTTTAATAAAGCAATAGCTCTACGCAGGTCACGCAAGCCTTTATGAGTGTAAACCTTGATCGTGACATCTCCATTTTTATGACCCAGGATAGCACGCACAGCATTTGGATTTGCATCGGCACGATCCAGCATGGTTGCTACTGTGTGACGGCAGTCATGGGTTGTATGCTTGCCATTTGTAATTCGATTAAAATGTTTGGAAAAATTGGTATATGAAATGGGAAATAAACGATCTTGATATTGAGAACAGAGACGTTCAACAATAGGATGAATTCGATTGTGGATTGGAATAACTCTTCCTTCTCCGGCTTTTGTCTTAGATTTGGTGATGGTTAGGAATTTACTTTTTAGGTTAACATCTTTCCGCCGGAGATTAAGTAACTCTCCACACCGCATGCCGGTGTATAAAAGAATCAGAGCTCCGTCAGTTTCAGGTGTATTGAGTTGCCATAGCTTATTTATCTGTTGCCGGGTAAAAGGTTTGTGCGGGCGTACCTTAGTATTTTTACCAATGGTTACAAGATCACCGTAGTTACGCTGCATGAGTTCTTTCTTGATTGCATACTTGCATAACTGGTTAATAAGTGATCGTACCTTCTTTTTACTCGCATATGATAAATTCATGGCATCAAGAACGCCCTGAAAATCATCGTATGTGAGTTGTTGTATTGGTATAGTTGCAATAGATTGGATGTGCCGGTAAGCATTTGTATAACTAGATACTCCGGATTTAGAAAGAGTTGGAGCATGATGCGGCAGCCATTGCTTGTATAAGGTAGTCAAAGTAATATTTTCTCTTGGTAGCTCAGCAGGTTGGCGGTTATAGTCCGCTAATGCTTGTAGGGCTTTTTCTTTTGTTTCAAAATAGCCGATAACTAATTGTGTACCATCAAGGCTTTTACGCACCATGAAGGGCCTACGGCGATTACCGGATAGTTTGCTGATGGAGCCATAGTTATTAGGTAGTTTCATTTTTTAACCTCCATTGTTTTTAAAGAAAGGAATTATAATGTTATGAATCAATATTTAATTATACTTGATGATCCGGATAAAAACGGAGAAAGCAAACGATTAGCATCATATTGGCTTGAAGTCCATGGCGATACATGGGAAGAATTGGAAGCGTTAGCAAAAGAAGCGTATCCCGGCAAACAATGTTTAAGAGACGAGAATGGCAGCATACAGGCTAAATTGGCAGATGGCAAATATGTATGGTGCTACACTAAGCCGGTATTGCCTACACCTTATGTACCGACAGCAGCGGAAGTGCGAAAAGCCAAAATTCAGGAGATTAAGGCAGAAACTGATGCGGCTAATGAACCGCTACAAGAACGAATGTTGACAGCCTTATTGCAAGGCAATGATAAGTTAGCAGCACAGTTACGTGACCAGTATCAGGCCAATAATAAGGCTATGATTGATGCAATCAAGGAGGTTTAATAACATGGAAAAGAAATTATATTGTGAATATTGTGCAGCGGAACTAACTGAAGATGGTCGTTGCCCTGATGAAGATTGTGTTTTAAATGTATACATTGATGCGATTGCGGAATGCGATAAAGAGATTGCGGCAGAAAAGGAGAACAATGAATGATGTATGTACAGTATTTACAAGATATGTGGCAATCATTGATTTCCGCATGGTGGGTTAAAAGTGCCTTGTCTGTTGTAGCCGCAGTAGCGATTTGGTTGATTGGGTTAAAGCATGTGCAAGTATTAGGTATATTTATTTTGCTTGTATGTCTTGATCTAGTAACCAAGTGGGCTAGTGTGGCTTACATAATGCTGGTAGAAAAATTTGGATATGATCCGGAACACATTGCGGTTTGGGAAAAATACCGGGCAATTCCAACGGCCTTTGATTTGAATTTAATTAAAAGTGAATACATGCGAAAAGGATTTTGTAAGAAGGTCCTTACTTATGTAGCAGCCACGGCGGCTGCTTTTTTATTTGATTGGATGGCAGGTAAGAACTCTTTTGCAGTCAATCTTGTTTGGCTTTATCTTGGATCTTCAGAGTTTCTAAGTATTTTAGAAAACCTCCGGGATGGAGGTAATAAAAGTATGGAAAAATTTTTAGAACTGGTTAAAGACAAAATCGAAAATAAAGTTAAATTTTAGGAGGCACATCATGAAAGTATTTGTAAATCCAGGCCATGCACCTGGAGGTATACCTGATCCGGGAGCCGTTAATCCTGTAACTGGTACTCGTGAAAGTGACATTGCCGCTAAGGCCGGCAAACTATTAATGGGTTACTTAGAAGCGGCTGGAATTGAAGTGAAAGCATTGCAATCTGATGATTTGCAAGAGATTTGTGATGAATCAAATTATTGGGGTGCGGATCTATTTGTGTCATTACACTGCAATGCCTTTAATGGTACGGCACGTGGTACAGAAACGCTATATCGTTCTTATAGCGGACATCATTTGGCAGAATTTATTCAGTCACAAATTATCAGAAGTGTTAATACTATTGATAGAGGTATTAAGGAGCGTCCAGGGCTCTATGTGCTAAATGGAACAATGGGCACAGCCGTATTAGTAGAGTTAGCGTTTATCGATAACATGGAAGATCTAGCTATACTGGAAAACGACTTAGACAAAATGGTCCGAGCAATCGCTCGTGGCATTACTGATTATTGGACTGCTTAGGGAATTGTTAAAGGATGGGGATATAATGGAAAATAAAAAAATATGTTATATACTATATGCAGCCATTGCAGTAGCATTAATTGTTATTACAACGGCGTTTTATATTAATAGTAAGGAAAAAGTTGAAAAGCCGAAAGTTATACCTCAATCTACAATGTCAAATACGGTGGAATTGGCCAAAGAAATAAAAGTTACACCTAAGCAAGCTGAAGAAATAGTAAATGTAATACCTCAATCTAAGCCGGTTATAACGTATACAGTAGTAGCACCTACAGTGGAAAAGGCTGCGGTTAAAACTGCTGAGGCAATTAAAAATAAATTACCGGATATACCAAAAGAAGCCACTGCTAATACAGATAGAACAGTGGTTGTACCGAATACCGATAAGCAGAAGGTTGATGTTTATAAAATCAACCTAAACAAAGAACATAAGATAAAAGCCGGTGTTACAGTTATTGATGATAAAGTATATCCGACGGTAGGCTATCAAGCCGGCAGGGTAGAAGGATTAGTACAATTTGATGGCTCTAAAATAAAAGGAGCCACGGTAATGTATACGATGGCTCAGTGGTGAAAGGTACGGTGATCCGTTTATCTCGTAGCATATTGCGTTAAGTATGTGAAAAAGAAGAAAGCCCAAAAGGTTAGATAAAATCTAGCTTTTTGGGCACTTTTTTTGTTTATTTTTACTTGACATTATACCGTATATACGGTATAATAAAACCATAGAAAGGAGGTAGAAATGATTGATAAAGTAGATGTTGAATGGTTCATAACATTAGTAGTAATGATATGGCTAGAGTTCAGAAAAAAAGAAAAGCCCTCAAATCGTAAGCGTCGTCGAAAACAAAAACGATAAGAGAGCGGTGAAGGGAGAGGGAAACCTCTCCTGACACTTTCATTATATCATAAGGAGTGAATACGATGAAAGACATTATAGCAATTATAGGCATTGCCATTTTAATATATTTTATAGACTTTGATAAGGAAGCCGTAAAAGCTTTGATTACCGGATGTGTTATAGGATATTATATATGTAGGAGGCTCCGATGAATTACATTGATAAAGTATTAACTCTGGAAGAAGCAGCGGAATTATGGGGAAAGAGTACAGATTCATTGCGTCAAGCTTGTATTGAAAGAAATGGAAAGCCACCACGATTTAAGATAGGCGTTGAGGCTAGGCAATCAAAACGTATATGGTTAGTAACATATGATGGCATGAAACGCCTATATGGTGAGCCGGTGGAGTGATATGTTTTGATGTCACTACCATACATGTTGAAGCCGTGGCTTTAATAACAAGAGTCGACGACAACTAATAAAGAGTTGCTGTTAATCAAAATGATGAGGTGATATATGGTGCCGAAAAAATCGTATGAAGATGCATTTGAACACCCCGTTGAACATCCCAAAGATGTGCCGGACCAAGATCCCTTCAAAGAATATATAAAAGAATCCGAACCGGCTAAGCGTGAAAAAGGTTATGCATGGCAGACGGCTATCGGCCTGCAGGCCGTTGATGGTCTGCAGCCTTCGAAGTATTTATTGGATACGGCGATTCGAAATATTGAAGGCGAGATTTCCTTGGAAGATGCTCAGCAACTTTTGCAAAATTATTACGAGGCGAAGCCGAACACGGATGCGTCGAATCGGACAGAAGAAGCCGATAAAGTGTCTGTTCGTATTGCAGCACTTCTTTCAGAACATGCTTTCAGCTTTACCCCAAATGAGTATCTGGCCATTCATAAAAAGCTTTTTACGGGCATCTATCCTCATGCAGGGACATATCGTGATTATAATATTACAAAAAAAGAATGGGTGCTGAACGGAGCAACTGTTCTTTACGCCAGTGCTTCAGAACTACGGGCAACGCTGGAGTATGATTTTTCACAAGAAAAGAAGTTTTCTTATAAAAATCTGTCCATGGATGAGATTATTCACCATCTTGCCGTATTTGTAGCCGGCTTGTGGCAAATTCATGTATTTGGCGAAGGTAATACACGGACAACGGCTGTATTCTTTATTAAGTATTTGAGCACATTGGGCTTTGCTGCTACGAACAATATTTTTGCCAAGCATGCTTGGTATTTTAGAAACGCGTTGGTTAGGGCTAATTATAGCGATTTGAAAAACGGTGTTTTTGCAACAACGGAATTCCTTGAGTTATTCCTAAGAAATTTATTGCTTGATGAAGAAAATGTGCTACAGAATCGAGCCATGCATATTGGTAGTATCTTAAAAGAAGAGGAAGCACCGTATATGTTTGAAGAATATGTTAAGGCTAAAGTTGAAGAATCATACGAGATAGAGTCAATAAAATAAACTATAGACACTTTCGCTTAGGTGTTCAGTATACAAGTAACTGTTTTTTATTTATAATAATAAGAGATATGAATGAAATGTGAAGTACAGCTTACCGTCTTGAGGACCGGAAAGACTTCACGATTCAGCACGGTTATAGGCTATCTCTAGTCGAAAATAATCGATTAGAGATAGCTAAGTATGAAGGACTTTTATGTGAAAGGAGAACCGTATGAAGAAATTAGCAGCAAAAGTACTTTGTGGTCTTTTTGCCATTACGGCAACAGCAGGTTTTAGTATGGTGGCTGAGGCAGCCCATGGAGACAAGGTCAATATTGCAGCGCCTTTTAAGGCGACTGTCCTTGTAGATGGCTTGGGTTCTCCGTGGGAAGTTCTTTGGGGACCGGATAATTCGTTGTGGGTAACCGAACGTCAGGCAAAATCGATTTCTAAGGTTGACCCGAAAAAGGGTAAGCATAAGGTATTGTACACCTTTAATAATGCCGTGGCGGCGCCGCCTCATCAAGGCGTTCTGGGCCTCGCACTGGACCCACAGTTCCTTAAAGGAAATAATTATGTCTACACGGCTTATACCTATGAAGTGAATGGTGAAAAGCATGCTCGTATTGTCCGTATGACTTATGATCCTAAGACCGAGACACTTCGTGATGAAACAGCTATCCTCGATAATCTGCCGGCCAGCGTTGATCATAACTCCGGTCGACTTCGTTTCGGACCGGATGGTAAGCTTTACTATACCATCGGTGACCAAGGGAATAATCAGGGGACTCGCGTAGCCAAGGAAATCCAGGCTCAGATGTTACCAACAGCAGAGCAGGTAGCCGCTAATGATTATAGTCTCTATCCGGGCAAAATTTTGCGTCTCAATGCAGATGGCTCCATTCCTTCAGATAACCCTGTATTAAATGGTGTCCAAAGTCATGTATATGCCTATGGGTTCCGCAATACTCAGGGGCTCGCCTTTGTTGGTGATAAACTCTTTGCGACCGAACATGGTCCGTCTACAGATGATGAACTGAACCTTATTGAAAAAGGCGGCAACTATGGCTGGCCGTATGTGGCAGGTTATAGAGATAATGAATCCTATGTGTATGCCAACTATTCCCAGGCTTCCAAAGAATTGCAGGCAAAATTTGATTCAAACAATATTCCGGCAGGCGTTCCGACTCAGTTGGAAACAGACTTTAATGCTCCGAACCTTAAAGATCCGCTTAAATCCTTTAACGTTGTTCGCAATGGCTATGATTTTGCCGATGAAACCTATGCACCACTTTACTATGTAGGTTGGCCAACCATTGCTCCTTCCAGTGTTGCCTACTATCCGGCAGACGGGAAGATTACAGAGTGGCAGAATTCCTTGCTCATTACGACGCTTAAGAATGGTGCCATTTATCGTGTGAAACTTGATGGTAAAAGTGAACAAGTTCAGGGCGATGTAGAAAAATTATTCAAGACTAATAACCGTTACCGCAATGTTCTTGTAAGCCCGGATACTACAAAGATCTACGTTGCTACGGATAACGGCGGTAATGCGCTAGGTAAAGATGGCAAGCCGATTACAGAGATGGAAAATAAGGGCGCTATTATCGTCATTGAATATACAGGAGATAAGACCGGCAAATAAAAAGACTGATTCCCGGTAGAGATTTCAGTTTACGTTCTTTTCGAGAATATAGCATAAATGAATATATGTAAAAGGGACCCAGCGCCATAACGGCGGAGGGTCCCTTTTTGAAAATTTAAGAGCACTTGATGAATATAAAAAGATATAAGCCTTGTAATTAGTATCATCAATCTGGCAGCTGCAATACTGATTTACAAGGCTTCTAAAAAGTAAAAAAGCAAGAGGGTGAAACACCCTCCACCTCTTAAAAGTAATTATAGACTCAAGAGAATAAAAATGCAATATTGAGGAATGATATTAAATAATTGTAATGCAAAATATAATATCTATTGTATTAGGCGAGATAGTTTTTTACTTAATTTTCTTGACTATTTTATCAAAATCAGAGATATATTCTTTGTCTTGGATGACGCGAAATTTTTTATATTCACTTTTAGCAAGTGATTTTGCTACCTCGGCGGATATTTTTCCTGCGTTATTTAAAATATCATACTCATTGAACTGCAAGAAATTATCAAGTCTGCCTGACCAATCGGACATGCTCATGGCAATTTGTCTTTCTGCCTGATTTTCCGCATAATCTAGGAACATTGTTACTACTCGGTTTAATTCTCGTAGCTCGGATTCAGTCAAATAGTTTTTTGCAGTGATAACATCGCTTTGGAGTATTTTGCCATCAGGCATATTTTTCCACGTTGTTAATCCCATATGTGGTTTTTGATGATTCGCACGCTCATGAATAATTTCAGCCGCCGTATGATTTGTAATGGCCCAATGGAGCTTATTTTGAACAGTAGAATAGAATAGTTGAGCCTCTTGGCTATTTTTATCGTAGTCATAGCTGCATTGTGAAAAAATATCGGTAATTTTTTGATAGAAACGTCTTTCAGAAGCACGAATCTCCCTGATACGTTCTAATAATTCATCGAAATAGTCTTTGCCGAATTGACGACCATTTTTTAGTAAATCATCATTTAAGGCGAATCCTTTTACAATATATTCTCGTAGTGTATTTGTGGCCCATATACGAAATTGAGTAGCCTCTTTACTATTAACTCGGTAGCCAACGGCGATGATGGCGTCAAGGTTATAATAGGTGACATTTTTGGTCTGAGTTTTTTCATCTATAGCACCATGTTTAGTGGTATGTGCAATTTCTGCACATACCACTGATTTATCAAGTTCGTGTTCATTAAAAATATTTTGTAAATGGCGGCTGATGGTTGAACGTTCAACATTGAACAATTGAGCTATATCTTTTTGAGGCATCCAAAATGTCTCATTTTTAAAAAGCACATTAGTGGTAATATTGGTATCATTTGATTGATAAATAATTACATCTCCTTGAGGATGTAATCCGTCCGGGAAAGGAAAAAACATATTGAACCTCCTAAAAATATTTTATTTCATATACTCACTAATTCTTTCTTAGAACAATTATAACATGAAAAGAGTTATAAGGATTAAAGGCGGCTTCGATGATAGGGATGGAATTAGTAAATTGACATTAAAATCCCTCCCCCTTACGTTAGAATCTGAGCCTTAACGTTAAGAGGAGGGATTTATTGAATACTATTTTTAGTTTTTATAAGAGCTGAATTAAATCACTTTCTATATCGATTCGCACATAAAAAGTAATTCTGATTTAGTTTATAGTAACTAGCAATTCTCACTTAGTTTTTACAAACCAGAAATTTTGACTAGTTTATACTAATAAGGCTTCCACTAGTCCCAACCTAACTTACGACGTTTTTCTTCGATGCCTTCGATAATCTGTTTAGCCAAGGCTTTTGGATCCGTATTAACGGTCATAACAGAACCGAGCGTGTCTTTCGTGTCGTGTTTTAAGAAGTTTTCCACATTAGTGGAGCCTTGTACCGGTGGTTCTACGCAGTGGTAGGAGTTGATACCGAACATGCGGAATGCAAGGGAAGCGTCGAGACCTTTTTCATTGGACCATTCAGGACTGGTGAAGGCGTAAGGCATATCTTTAATGTCTTTGCCCGCTGCCTGAGCGACGCCGGCTAAAACGGTGGATACACGCGTGTTATCTACGCATTCGCCTACATGCCATACCGGTGGTAATTTGCCGCCCAAGAATTCCTGTAAGGATTTACCGGCTTTGGACGCACCGTCTTTACTGCAATAGCCCAATTTTAAGAGTGGGAAGGATGCACAACCGTTTGTGAAAATTAAAATGTTGTTTTTCAATAATTCGTCGGCAATATCAACAATGGCTCGTTCGTAAATAACGCGCGGGTTGTTACAGCCAACCATGTTAACCATACCTTTGATTTGACCGCTCTTCAAAGCATCTACAAAAGCACCGAAACCATTGAATTCTTCAGCAATGTTTTCAGCATTGAAGCCTACATCGGCGGTTACTTTGTATGGTGGAATGAAAACCGGCACATCGCGACGATTAGCAAAGCTTTCGATAGCGCGGGTTACGATTTTGCGCGCCAATTTTTCAGTGTCTTCAATGTTGGAATGATGATGATCATACGCATAATGTTCAGCGCCTGGGAGACGAGCTGCATCGTTAGTAGTCACGACCGTTGTTTTGAAGCAACGCGCCACATCCATGATGGCAGGGAATACGTCCTGTACATCGGCTACCCATAAATCAAGCGCACCGGTACCTAAAACGAGTTCGGCACCAACGGCGTTTGACAAAGGAATAACGCCTTCGTAACGGTACATAGCGGACAAGCAGGAACAGCATACGCCGTAGAACTGAATCCCTTCGGCACCATGGGCTTTCGCCATGTCGATGAATTCCTGAGTGCGGCCGACACGAACGATTTCGCTCACTAAGGTTGGTAAATGACCGTGAACGGCAATGTTAACATAGCCTTTTTTCAAAGCACCGACATTTACTTTTGAAGTCGCCCGATGACCGATACCGAAGAGAACATCGGTAGCAATATCGGCAGCGACTACGCCGGTGTAGCAGAAAGCAAGACCGCAACGCAAGAATTGTTTCATAATGCTTTCCCAATCACCATCGGTACCGCAACCGGTGCGGTGGTAAGCATCGAATACTTCGTTATAAGCACTGATTGGAATAATGTCCAAATCTTGCCAAACTTTTTGGCGTTCAGCCGGAGCCAAGGCTTTGATGGCTTCGTAGTCATCCGGTGTGGCGCGAGATAAGTCGGCCAAGAGAACATCAGCCAATTTGCCGGCTAAGGCTTTAACATCATCCGTGTCATCCGGGATGCCAAAGGCTTTGCAAACTTGGTGTAATTTTTCAACACCGATAATCGGTAAATTCAAACGACCTTCAGCAACAAATTTTAAGGAAAAATAACTTCGCGAGCGTGCGCACCGTGTTGAGCCACGCCGGCAGCGGCACTGCGCAATAAGTTACGAGATACGATGAGGTCTGCATCGGCACCACAGACACCGCGTGGCGCTTGTGGTGTAATCTTACATGGACCCATGTTACAGATTTTACAGCAGACACCGGCTAAACCGAAGGTACACTGTGGTTTTTGTTTGTCAAAACGATCAAAAGTAGTATCGCAACCGATTTGTTCCATACGAAGAATCATTTCACGTACCGCAGGATCCGGCGTTTTGTCCAAAACGTCTTGTTTGGAGGCAAAAGTTTTGCGATATTCCGCAACGGCTTTCATGTAGTCGTTAACGTCGCCATGTACATGAGGATGATTGTGGTCATGAGGATGTACGTGGTCGGCGAGACAATCATGTTCATGGTCGTGGTCGTGTGCGTGATCATGAGCGTGTTCATGAGTATGAGGATGATGGTGGTCATGGTCATGATCGTGAAGATGCTCATGATTGTGGTGGTGATCATGGTTATGATCGTGAACGTGCTTTTTGTCTTGTTGATTGTCGTGTTCAGACATAAGAATTCACTTCCTTTAAGTGTAAAAAGAATAGTACTTACTACCGACTATTTGCTACTTTAAGTATAGAACTACTTCAGTGTATTATCAAGAAGAAATCGTTGTTTTTGTAAAATTATCAAGTACATTTGTATATTTAGGAAAAACGATTTTGCTGTATGCCCGAGTCATGTATAATGAGAGGTAATGAGACCAATGGTGGTCCGAAGATAAAAAATGAGTGGAATGGAGAGGGCGTTCCTGTCATTGCTTAAATAAAATACTACAAATAAATGAAAGGTCCCATTCGATTAATATCTGAGTGAGACCTTTTTCAGGTTTTACTTATTTCAAATATTGTTGATAGAATGCATCGATTTTATCAAACGGAATGTAGTTTGGATTATCATAGAAATCAGTATGCCATGCACCCGGAACAATAATCAACTCTTTGTTGTCCCCTTTAAGTTTTTTGAAGGCATCTTCACTGAAGTAACGGGAATGCGCTTCTTCACCGGCGATGATCAATACGGCACTCTGAATTTCATCGGAGCGTTGTAAGAACGGCATGTTGATAAAAGATAAGGCGGATGTTTTATTCCAACCGCCAAGGGAGTTGACGGAACGTGGATGGTAGCCTCGGTCCGTTGCATAATACTCAGCATAGTCGCGGATAAATTTCGGTGCATCAGCTGGTAATAAATCCGGATTTACATTGGCACCGGTGCGGACGAAGGTATCGTTTTTATAATCTTCCGTACGCTGTGCATTAAGCTCTTCTAACGTCTGATGACGTGCTTCGGCGCTGTCATTGGCATCGTTATAGCCATTCGCATAGTAACGGGTCATGTCGTACATAGTTGTAATAACGCTGGCTTTTACACGAGTATCCATGGAAGCGTTATTTAAGGCAATCCCACCGAAGCCGCAGATACCTAAGATGCCTAAGCGGTCAGTATCAACCAGACTTTGTGTGGTAAGAAAATCGATGGCGGCAGAATAATCTTCCGTGTTGATTTCCGGTGATGCTACATTGCGGACATTACCGCCACTTTCACCGGTGAAAGACGGGTCAAAGGCGATGGCAATATAACCGCGTTCTGCCAAAGTTTGGGCATACAGGCCGGATACCTGTTCCTTAACGGCGCCGAACGGGCCCACCACTACGATAGCCGGTAATTTTTCGCCGGCTTTGATATTTTTAGGCACATACATATCGGCTGCGAGAGTAATGCCGTAGCGGTTGTGGAACGTTACTTTTTGATGATTTACTTTATCGCTCTTTTTAAACTTTTTATCCCATTCGTTGGTAAGTTTAAGGTCTTCGGTGATTACACCCGGTGAAATGAGTGCGTTGGCTTGTGCTACTGCAGGGCCGGCCGCCGAAACTGTTTGGGCCGCGATGCCGGTAGCTGTCATGAGTGTGCCTAATGCTAAGGTCATAAGAATTCGTTTCGTTTTGAATAATTTCTTCATAAGGGTCTCCTCCGTAATCGTTTACTTTTTAGATTTTGTTAATTGATAAATAAGATAATCCAGACAGTCGATTTGTTGTTGTTTACAATGAAGTACATTCAATAATTCCTTACGATGAGCCAATAAGCGTCTGTGTAGCTGGACTCGTTTACCTTGTGTGAATTCATCCATACAAGATTTTGTCATCGTTTCACTACAGCCGGCATCAAGGAGATTTTGTCGAATGATACCCCTAATATCTGAAGCTTCGGGCATTCGTGTCACCCCTTTCTAATTGGTCGTTGTTTGTTTACTTCAACTGTATGACCATAGTATAATGGCTACAAAGACAAATTACCAATATCAATAATAAATTGAAATCTATTAAAAATCTTAATCGATTAAACCGAAAGGGGATGCAGTATGGATACCACTATTTTGCGCCATTTCCTGACGATAGCAAGGGAAGGCAGTATGACAGCGGCTGCCAATGAATTGCATATATCACAACCCACCCTCTCTGTTCAGATGAAACAGTTGGAAGATACCTTGGGGAAGAAGGTTTTTCAAAAACAGGGGCGTAATCTTGTGCTCACGGAGGAAGGCGTTTTGCTGAGAAAACGAGCGGAGGATATTCTGTCTTTGGTCGATAAAACGATGCAGGAATTTCAAGACATGGATAATCTCATAGGTGGCGAGATTCGTTTCGGTTGTGCAGAAACGTATTTGGTTCATCATATTGCCACTGTTTTTCACGAGTTACAACTACAGTATCCGTTACTTCATTTTCACATTACCAGCGGCAATACCGAGCAGGTTATTGAGCGCATTGAGCGAGGCATATTGGACTTCGCCTTAATTGTGGAGCCGCCGAGCCTTGATAACTTTAATTATATTGAACTGCCGGGCACTGATACCTATGGTGTATTGATGCGGCCTGACCATCCATTGGCAGCGAAACAGGCCATTGTTTTTGATGATCTTGTTAGTGAAAACCTGATTGCTTCGGAGCAGACGATTCAAAATGATATCTCCCGTTGGTGTGGTGAAAAAGTGAATCAGTTGAACTTTATCGGGAATGTAAACTTGTTTTATAATGGCAGTCAGTTTGTAAAAAACGGCGTAGGCCTGCAGCTTATTTTTGAACATTTAGTGCCGCAGTGTGATGAGTTAATATGGCGACCGCTGTCGCCTAAGCTGGAAACCCGTTGCTATATCGTGTGGAAAAAATATCAGATATTTACACCCATTACAGAAATATTTATAAAAGCGCTGACTAACTTGCTAGTGGCATGAGAACTATGTTTTTGTGTACCGGACAAAACGCTTGTGCTATACTGTAAGTAAATATCAAGTAGTGCGTTTCATTGATTGAAAGGGATGAGGTATATGAAGCGGTTATGGCAGGGATTATTTATTTGTTGTTTAGGGTTAGTTTTTATGTTCGCCGGTATGAATTCGGCAAGCGCTACGGATGTTTGGGTAGATCATTGGAATTATGAAAATATTGATATATATGTTATGAACGATACAATAACATATAGTTCTGATTCGAATGGTCGAGGTTTTTCAGTGTCCACTAAGTTCGTCAAAAATGGCCAATTAAAGCAAATCGTGGTTTGGAATTTTTCTAAGTTCAGAAACGATATGTGGCGCTATCGTACAAATACGATGAGAGGTGGACACACTACCGTAGTAATCCCTCATAATGGGGTATTTGAGTATGGCATGAATCAAATTGGCTGGCGTTATTATATTGATCAGACGTATTACTATTAAAAGTGTATAAAATCAAGAGGGTACTATTATGATGATAAGTCCGGAAGAGTTTGTAGAACAGCATAAGAATGACACACTTGAAGAATTAATAATGGTCCGTAGGCATTTAGAAAAAGACCTTGTGGAATTAGAAAAGAAGTTGTTTTATATTGGTGTCGATGAGAATGATCCGAGTATATTTACCTTGGTTGAATTTGAGGTAAATCCGGGACCTGAAGTGGAATACCAATGTAATCTTATGTATTTGGCTGAACTTTGTAATTTTTTGCTTGAAAAATATAATCGCGAAGAAATATGGGGATATTTGAACGACGATGATGACGATATTGATGACTTAGAGGCTGATATTGAAAAGTAATCATATGGAAGGGGAACTTATGAAAGAGTGTTTTAAACTATCAGGCAAGGATATAACCTTATATAAAGCTGAAAAGCCCAATCAACCATTAGTTGTACTGAATATGTTTGAAGACGATAGTTCCGGCGTGTTGGCAGAACTTCAGAAAATGGGCGATTTTGATATAAATCTTCTTGTTATCAGTAAGCTTAATTGGAATTCTGAGTTGTCACCGTGGGAAATTCCTCTCATTTCAAAACAAGAGCCGCCATTTACCGGCGATGCTTCTGTGTATCTCGATTGGCTCCTAAATGAGGCGTTGCCAAAAGGACTTGAGTTAATAGACGGTACACCGACAAAAACATATATTGCCGGTTATTCTATGGCGGGACTTTTTGCTTTGTATGCTCTTTATAACTGTGATGTATTTGAACGGGCTGCCTGCATGTCCAGTTCGTTTTGGTTCCCGGACTTTAAGGAATATGTTGAATCGCATCAAATGAAGCGTATTCCGGAAAAATTATACTTCTCTTTAGGTGATAAGGAATCTAAAACGAAACATCAGATTCTTAAAACGGTACAGGATAATACAGAAGCTATTGTTAAGCATTTAAGAGAACAGAATATAGATGTAACCTTTGAAATGAATGAAGGAAACCATTTTAAGGATATAGATTGGCGGATAGCCAGGGGGGATTGCGGAGATTTGCGGATAAATATGAAGTGCGAATGATTATAAAGGAGTGTATACGAATGGCTAGGGGTAAATCAATTGAATTATTTTTGGCCAATGGGACAGCTGATAGTCTTATTACGGCTGAGTTTTCAAATTGGAACGGTAAAGCAATTAAGATTCCAAGAATTGAAGTGAGTGAATGTAAACGCACAGATATAAAGGGAGCCGGTGTATATTATCTGTTTTGCAAGGAAGAGGATGACACTGATTCTGTGTACATTGGTGAAGCTGAAAATATTCAAGAAAGATTAATGCAGCATTTAAGAGATTATGCGGCTGAAAAAGAGACGTATTATTGGAATACAGTAGTATTATTTGTAGGTCGAGATTTAAATAAAGCTCTTATTAGATATCTTGAGTCTCGATTAGTTGATATGGCTAGAGATAGCAAACGTTATTTGGTGTTAACTAAAAATACTTATCGCAAAACGATTTTAAAAGAATCTCAAATTGCTGCTATGGAAGAATTTCTTGATAATATTAAAGTTTTAATTAATACGTTAGGGTATAAAGTTTTAGAACCTATTGTTCAAAAGAATGAGATAACACGTCAAGAATATCCTAAGTTATATTTAAATATTGGAAGTGCAACAGCTACAGCTATGATTACATCTGAAGGTTTTGTATTGTTGTCAGGAGCTTCTGTTAATGAAAGAACAGCCCCTAGATCATTCAGTTCCGGATTGATTAAATTAAGAGATAAACATTATAAAGCTGGTAGAATTAAAGATTGGAAAACAGTTGAAGATATATTATTTTCGAGTTCTTCCACCGCTGCATGTTTTGTCCTTGGATATAATGTTAGTGGGCCAGCAGTATGGAAAAACGAGGACGGTAAAACTTTAAAAGAGACTGAAGCGGAAAAATCATTCGAATAAATAATGTTTTGGGAATAGTTTAATGATAAAAGCTTAGATTCTTTCGACATTCTACGCAGCGTAGGTAGCCAGTACCCCCATTTTATCTTAAGATAGCCATAGCAAAAGAAAGAGGTGTAATGGCTATGAATTATATATCAGGCACGATGTTAAAAGAACTGCGTGAACGCAAGAAGCTCACGCAAAAAGAATTAGCTGAAAAGCTACTTATCAGTGACAAGACGATTTCTAAATGGGAGACCGGCAAGGGTCTACCGGATATTACTTTGGTTACGCCATTGGCGGAGGCACTCAGTATCTCCGTAGCAGAATTGTTTGCCGGCGAATATGCTATCAATGATAACTGCTCCGCCAATGTAAAAAAACTCAAATTTTATGTCTGCCCAATCTGCGGCAATATCATTACAAGTTTTGGTGAAGGTGACTTCAATTGCTGCGGTGTTAAACTACCGGTTCTTACTGTAGAAGAAGATTCACCGGAAGAATCTCCGGAACATATCATTAACGTTGAGAAGATTGAGCATGACTTTTTCGTGCATATGGAGCATCCCATGACGAAACAGCACTATATTTCCTTTATGGCGTATGTGACATCAGATAGATATACATTAGTGAAACTCTATCCTGAACAAAATGCAGAGTGCCGTTTTATGAGTCGTGGGCATGGCATTATTTATGCCTATTGTAACCGTCATGGGCTGTTTAAATTGAATGTATAAAAGAATCTGAAGAGTTTGTATTAAAAACAGGCAGTAATTGAACATAAATTGACAAAACTAAAGGCCTACAAAGTTAGATATTTCTGACTTTGTAGGCCTAATTGTTTATATAGATTTTATAGTATAGCAATACTAGTCAATTTGATGATTAAAGCAACTATTTTTGTTCTTCCACCCGCCCCGCACTCTTAAGCAGTGCGTCTTTGAGCTTACCTTCAATCTGCAGCAATTCCTGTTCCGCAGCTTGGCGTTTTTGGCGTCCTTCACTCTGGATACGGATAGTATCCTCGATGGTAGCGATGAGATCTTCGTTAACCTGCTTAATTGTCTCGATGTCCACGATGGCCCGTTCATTTTCAACGGCCGTTTCGTGCGAGTTTTGTTTGAGAAGCGCAGCATTGCGTTTTAAGAGCTCATTGGTAGTTTCGGAAACAGCTTGCTGCATCTTGAGCGCTTCTTGCTGACGCCCGAGGCCGAGGGCAAGAACCATCTGGTTTTTCCACAATGGAATAGTGTTGTAGATGGCTGTTTGGATGCGGTCCACCAAAATCTTGTCGTTATTTTGGATGATGCGGATTTGCGGCGCCGTTTGAATGGCAATCATTTTGCTGAGCTTCAAGTCATGCACTTTCTTTTCAAACTGAATCACGGAGTTTTTAAAATCCTGCACCACTTGGTGAGCCATCGGATTATCGGAGAGCTGAGCATCGGCTTCCAGCTTAGGAATCGTTACTTCATTAAGTTCCTGGAGTTTTTCTTCGCCCGCTTGGATGTAGAGCTGAAGCTGTTTGAAGTATTCCAGGTTCTTTTCAAACAAACCGTCAAACATGGCCACGTCTTTCATGAGCACCATTTTTTGCTTGTCCAGACCGGCTTGAATCTTATCGATTTGAACAGCCAGCGTAGTGTAAGACTCTTTGAGGTTCGCCACTTTTTTGAAAAGGGAACCGACTACCGGCAGATTGGCCAACATGCCTTTAGTGCCATCCTGCTCTGCTTCGAATTCGTTAACCTGTTTTACCAAGTCGGTAAGCAAGGTGCCGGCCGCTTCGTGATTCGTGCTTTTCACGGTCGCCAAGATGCTGTCTGAAAACGTCGCAATGTTGTCCTGTGCCGCCATGCCGTATTGGGCGATAGCATTGGACGTCACTAAATCGATGGAGTTTTTGATTTGATCTACTTGTTTACGTTCTTCCGGCGTGAGCGTCTCTACTTGTTGGTTAACGCGAACCAATTCCGTTGTTTCAATGGTTGGTGTATCTTCCGTAGCTTCTGCCTGTTTCTTCGCTAAGAGGTCGTTCAAATTAATTTCAGCCATAATTGCACCCTACTTTCGTCTACGATTTAAAAATTAACCAATGTTGCTGCCCAACTTCACGCAAGGTACAGGTGGGGATTCTGAGCCATATATTAGATGGGTATCCTACGCCATGCCTTAGGTGGGAATTCTGCACCCTGCATTAGGGTGGGTATCCTGCGTTCATTTACTTACGATTTAAAAATTTATCACTAAGCTCAATCAGGGAATTGATGAGAGGATTATTCGCTTTAGTGATTGGTGGACGCTCTTGAATATTCGGATTGAGCCCGTCCGCCGACATATTCTCCCTCATGACCTTCATCTCCGCATCGAGATCGATGAGCTGTGAGTTAAGAACCTTGGTAAACTGATCGGCATAGGCTTCGTCGTAATAATGGAGGAGCTGTTTGATCTCTCGTTTAGAATGTTCCACTTCTGGCTCCTGAAGACCGGTCCGATCCAATTCTTTGTATTTTTGCACCAATAAGATGGCGCGGTCCTGATAATAATCGATGAAACGGCGCGCCAGCCCGATACGTTCCGGATGCTCTTGCAGATAGGTCAGAAAGTTCTTGGCAATACCTTGTGTTTTTTGTAACTGCTTGCGGAACGATTTATCGTTTAACGTTTTGATTTCCCGCTCCATTTTGTTGTAGTCCGTAATGGCTTTATTAAAAAGCTCCGTGTTGAAGCGGTCCAGCTCTTTGTTACCGCTGTTGAATTTTAGCTTAGGGTTAAAACTCTTTTTCCAACGAATGGCACGGTAAAGAGCCAAAAAACCAAGGATAACAAGGCTTGTTGTTTCAAAACCGGAAAAATAAGATTCCGTTGAAAGGGTGAAGCAAAAAACTGCTATAAATAACCAAAAATATCGCATGTATGGTTCCTCCTTAATATGAAGAATCGCTTGTATTAATTTTATCATATTTTCATAAGCTCTGCCGATATCCATTTAGAACTCACAGGTGATAAATAGACCAATCGGGCGTGAAGTAAAAGGCATGCGAATATAGTCTGAGGGCCGTAGATTGACGAGGAAGTTTCTTAAGCCTATTTATTACATACTTGAAGAAATGCCGAAGAAAAGCTTGAAGAAAAACTCGACAAAAAAATGCGGAATCCGCAATAAAATTTCGAATTGTCTTGAAGCAAGTTAATATCATTGCTATAATATAGTCGAGGAAAAAATGCGGAATCCGCAATAAAATTTCGAAATATGAAGTGAGGTGAGAATATAATGGAATTTGCCAGAGCGGAATATATTGAAAAATTAGTGGCTAAAAAACATAATGGTAGAATCAAAGTGATAACGGGGATTCGAAGATGCGGAAAGTCGTATTTACTTTTTAAATTATTTGTTAATTACTTACATCAAAATAATGTTCATGATAATCAAATTGTCCAATTAGCTCTCGATGAAATTGGCAATGCCAAATATAGAAATCCAATCGAGTTGGACGCGTATCTTAGATCGCAAATAGAGAGAACTTCAACACAATATTATATTTTAATTGACGAGATTCAATTTGTAGCTGAGATTAAGAATCCATACGTTAATGATAATACAGCAAAATTAACCTTCATAGATGTTTTGCTGGGGTTAATGAAGTTGCCTAATGTGGATATTTATGTAACCGGTAGTAATTCTAAAATGCTATCTTCAGATATTCTTACCCAATTTCGGGATCGTGCGGATGAAATTCAAGTATATCCTCTTTCCTTTGCAGAAATGTATGAAAAATATGAGGGACCGGAACGCAATGCATGGCTTGATTATTATACCTATGGCGGGATGCCGGTAGTTTTTTCACTACAAACGCACGAAGAAAAGAGTAAGTATTTAAGTGATTTATTTTTGCGAACCTATTTAAAGGATGTAGTAGAACGTTATCAAATTCAAAATGATACGTCCATTTTGGAAGATTTATTAAATATTATTGCTTCCAGTATAGGATCTTTAACGAATCCGACAAAATTAGCTAATACTTTTTTGAGTAAAAAACAAGTTAAAATCAATTCGACTACAATCAGTAGATATTTGAGTTATTTTGTTGATGCTTTTTTAATAAAGCAAGCTAATCGATATGATGTTAAAGGAAAAAAATATATCAAAACACCGTTAAAATATTATTACACTGATGTGGGTATACGAAATGCAAGATTAAGTTTTCGTCAACAGGAAGAAAACCATATTATGGAAAATGTTTTGTACTGTGACTTAGTACGTCGGGGCTATAATGTGGATGTAGGTGTTGTTGAGGAGTATATTAGAACTGATTCCGGTAAAAATACTCGTAAGCAATTGGAAGTTGATTTTATAGTCAATCAATCCAATCAGAGATACTACATACAATCGGCGCTATCGATTGATAAACCTGAAAAACGAAATCAGGAAATAGCTTCATTACTGCGGATCCCGGATTCGTTTGGCAAACTTGTGGTTATACGTGACTATATTAAACCTTGGCGTGATGATAATGGGATTGTTTATGTTGGCGTAGAGCAGTTCCTGTTAAATAAAGATATTACTCGATTATTTTAATAGTGTTATTTTGGCAATCATTTGATTAAATGATTGCCTGTTTTACTTTAAAAATCAGTTAAATAGATCGGCCCACGTTTAATATTTAATAGATAAATAAATTAGTAGATTAGAATTAAAATAGCAACCAAAACAATAACCAAAACAATAACCAAAACAATAACCCAAACAACAACCAAGTGAAAAATGGTTGTTTAAAACCATTTGACTTCGTGTAATTTTGGTTGTACAATGAAAGTGCAGAGAGGGGTTGAAGCTCATAAATAGGAGAAAGCTCCTTAGAGGCTTAAGCGTAATATACGGATGAGTCAATAACCGGTAGGCCTGAAACAATGTATCCGGTAAAAGTGTTAGCTCATCCGGCAAGAGTGTTAGTTTATCTAGTAAGAGTGTTGCTTCATCCTGTAAAGGAGGTTTTAAAATCATCTAGTAAGAACGTTTTAAATTTTTTTAGCATTCTTTAAAATGGTTATACAAAACCAAAAAGAATAAAAGTGTTAGTCAATAGATTATCTAGTAAGCCCAAAAGTTATCTAGTAAATCTAAAAAGTATCTAGTCAGCAAAAACCATCTAGTAGAAAATATCTAGTAAAAACTATCTAGTAAACCCATAAATTCATCTAGTTAGCTTACTAGATAAAAACGGACGAATTTGTATTCACGTAAGGAGGAGTTAGTTATGTTAGGTTATTCAATTGGTATGTTAAAAGAATTCAGTGAGGATGTTCTTGAAAAGTTTGTCGGCAAAGTGGCGAGTGTTTTCGAATATTACTATTATGATTCTGACGATGATTTACCACTTATCCCGTTCAAGGACAGCATTTTGTTTGCTACGTTAATGTTCACTATGAAACGTCATAGACTTACTGAAAGCGAGGCAGAGGACTACATTGCAAAAGAGGTTAAGCTGCCTTCAATTAAAAAGGATTATATTGATTTGAGACAATACTATCCGAACGTATTACCACCTTTAGAGCCTTGTAAAACGGAAGAGCTATTTGCCTATATCCTTCTCGCCGAGCCAATTATTCGGTCGAAGTCTGAATACAATGTGGGAAGAAGTATTAATCGCTTGTTTGTTGAATTGTTAAGAGGTCAAGAGTCTGTATACGACTGGGGGTTTGCACAAGGTCAATTTCTGATTCAGTCACTCTTGAAAAATTCTTCAAAACCACAGGTATCGGGGATTGAAGTGAAAGAAAGTAACTATGTAGTTACTAAAATTCGGATGTGCATGGTGGGTGAAGCAGCAGACCTTCAACTGGGAAACCTTTTTATTGAAAAACAGGCCAATAGTGAAGGGGCCGCCGCCGTTATTTGCCCACCGCGTAAAAACCCGCTAACGGAGATTCAATATCGTGGCTATTATTTACAAAGCTCACTGGCTGAGTTGTTTTATAGCAGTTCAGACAGAGCTATGCATAACGGAGAATGGCCCTATGTTCTTAAAGCGTTGGATTCACTGCAACCCGGCGGTAAACTCATGGCCCTTACATCGACTGAGGCCGCTTCAGATAAACTTTATAGGGCGATTCGTCGTAAACTGCTTGAAGAAGGTTTGGTGGAGAGCGTTATCTTATTATCGAATCGCCTGATTCCGGGAAATAAGAAAGCCGCTATCCTCTGGATTTTTTCAAAAAAAGATAATCGCTACGTACGCATGATTAATGCCGGTGAAATCAGGACTAAGAGAGAGCCGGTGTACTATTTATCGGACGAGAATATAAAACAGATTGCCGATCTTTATCGCTATGGTGAAAAATACACGGGAACTATGACTGATGACGAAACTGTCATTGAAGATATAGTGAGGGATGTAGCTGTTGAAGACCTCTTGAAGGCCCCTATGTCTCATAGACGGCACCATCGTTTTGATGACGAAGAAATTGTTAACGTATGGAATTTAGGCCGGGATGAAGGGCCGCAATGTGATTTGGCGCCGGATCGATACACCAATAGAAACGCTACGGCAACGACTGATACGGAGGAGCTGTTTAAGGGTCCATCCTATTTCCTCGGCGATGTGTGCAAGATTCGACGTGGCGCCGATGAAAAAGTCGATGAGTCGGATACGGCGGATACCGGTGATTTGGCAAAATACATTACGCCGAAACATCTAAATAACCGCACGATTGATGTTTTGAAAATGCCTTCGCTTACGACAGTCACAGTAACGGGAAATCGGAAACCGCTGAAGACAAACACAATTATTATGAGTAAATCGGCACCGTTTAAATTCGGCTTTATCGATGATTTGAAGGGGCGCAATGTATATTGCAGCGGCAATACCTATAAGCTGACCGTTGATGAAAATGAAATAAATTCCATCTATTTGTTTATGTATCTGACTTCGGATTTGGCAAAAGAACAATTGACTCGAATTAGTGAAAACATGAATCCTTCATCGCGCACGAAGACAATCAGTATCACCGATTTAGGGGAGGTTCAAATTCCAATCGTGCCTCGTGACGAACAAGAGATGCTTGCTAAGGAATTTTTGAAAATGGCAGCTGAAGAAGAAAACATTCAAAGGCAATTAGATACGATTTCAGAAGGCAAAAAGGCACTCATTGAGAACGCGATGGCTAAAGCAGAACAAGAGAATAAATAGGATTTTGTATAGTGAGGAGGATGTGTATGTTTACGAAAAAAAGCATTTTTTACGACCCAATCGAAGACGGCACCGCCGAAATTTTACGTATCAATGCGGATGGCAGCTATAACGTCATATCGGTTAATGTTTTTTACAGCATCGGTGGCGTTGCGCCGGGGTATTTGGAATTTAGAGAACGGGCGGAAGGCATGGTATTTGAAGACGTAACCATTGGTGAACGAAACTATGGCATGTGGATGCCTATCGGCAAAACGGCCTATAACGAAAAGGCCTCAAAGCTGCTTGGCAAACCGGTGCAAGGCAATGTGTATATCATTCGCACCGACAGCTATAGAGAATTTCTGGAAGACGAGGATATGGAATATATCCAAAAGGTGCTTGGTTAATCAGGCCTGCCGGCGGATATATACGCGAAGAGGCATATACGAAGATGCATACATGAAGAGGCATATAGAAAGATGTATAGATGAAGTGGCATATAGAAAGATGTATAGATGAAGAGGCCTATGCTGAGTTAAGGGGGATACTATGTTTCGCAAAGATTTTATCGAAGGCAGTCGAGGCCTTCATTATGAAGACGAAGAGGAGTACATGAAGATGCATAAAGTTATGTTGCCGTATAAAAAAGACGGGCGCGTGGTGGCATCCATTCGCGGGGAAATGCGCGGGAGCATGACCTTGCGTGATGAAAAAGGCAAGGTGTTGGCCCGTTATAGCTTGGTTAATAATTCTACGAAGGTTGTGAATGGTAAAAGCCTTGGTAGGGGCAATTGGTTGGCACAACTTTTAGTGGAGTATGTAGCGAGTTTGTCCTGTGAAAAAACTGCTGTGGCTGAGGTTGATAGCGGGAATGAGCCGGAGACGTTGAATAAAATGGCCGAATCGGATAATTAGTTGTCGTGTGGGAGTAAGGAGCGTGTTTTTATGAAAAAATATAAAGAACTGGAGATTGGGCGTGATGGTGTATCTCGATTTGTAGAAGTAGAGGCGGGGCCCTATGGTCAAGACGGAATAGCCGGTGCCGCACGACATAGACACTTCTGTAGTATACGGAAAATTAAAGTTAAAAATTTAGGCAAGAATTTTTATATCGTTGTAAATGGTCACAACACGATTAATCCGTTTAATAAAGACCCCCGGAAGGGATTTACTAAAGCCGATGATGCCGAACTTTTCAATGAAAATGCCTCAAAGCTTGCGGAACGAAATATATTCGGAAATGCCTATGTCGTGAAATTTGATAATGGCACTTACCGTGCCCTCTATGATGAGGATATTAGGGAGTTGAAAAAAGTATATCCATTTCCGATTAAAGGGGACGATGAGGAGCCAAAATAGCACCAAGCGAGCCATATGAAATTAGTAAGAAAAAGCAGGTAAAATACCCGAAAAATTAGCTCATAAAAGAGGAAACGCATTACATGTAGTCGAATATTATAAGGTAATGCGTTTTTTTACAAAACTTATTAGGCTATAGGAGATCGTTGCTATTTAGGGGATAGAGGACTGCTGCTATGAAACGGGATAAAGTGTTAAAAATCGGGTATGACGGCCATTCTGAATTTATTACCATTGAGACCGATAACCATGGTTGGGGCAAGATACTGGATATTTGCAAGCACGAAAGTTTTCACAAAGTCGATATATTTGGGGCCTATCGTCTGGCGGGCTATGTATTTGTGGTTGATGCTAAAAACTCCATCAAGAGGATGGAAGCTGAATTGATAAATCCCTTCTTTTGCCCGCTTGATGACAACTATTATAATGGCAACGCCAGCATGCTAATCGGCACGAACATCTACGGCAATGCCTATGTGGTGAAGGCCTATGGGATGAAGTACGGGGCTTTTAGCAAAAAAGATATGGGGGATCTGGCAAGGAAATATCCGTTTACCATTGATAATTTGAGTGAAATGGGGATTACGCCGAAGGGGCGTTAAAACCGGGAAACGTGAAAATGCGTTAGTTCTGTTGATTGATTTAAGATGAAACAATATATGCTGATTTGAAAATGCGGTTTGAGCGGATATGTGAATTCAAACCGCATTAATGCTATATAAGTTTATTTTTATCAAGCCAAAACTCCTTGATTAAGGTATAATTAAATATAAGATTAAAAGTGACGATAACTTAGTAAGATGATTAGGTAAAAGGTATCTGTTGAGGTGAGTTTATGGCTATACCTAAGTATTTTGAGTTTTTTCCTACAGTTATTGAATGTTTAAGTGATGCTACGTTGCATACTTCAAAAGAAATTCGAGAGTATTGTATTTCTGCATTTAAATTGACAAAAGATGATTGCCTTGAACAGTTAGAAAGTGGTCAACTAGTTGTTAATACACGCATAAGCTGGGCTTGTACTTATTTAAAGAAAGCAGGACTGATTGATAGACCTCAAAGAGGTTCTTATTTGTTAACTAAATTAGGTAAAGCTGCTTTAAAAGATGGTGTAGATAATATTATATTGGACTATTTAAAACAATTTGAAGCTTTTCGCGATTTTGTGCACGTTGAGCCAGGAATACAAAGTAGCGGAAATACCCCTCTTGCTCCTAAATCTGATGATAAAAGTCCGGAGGAGCTAATTGAATATGCAATGAATCAACTAAATTCATCATTAGCGGATGCATTATTGATTGAAGTAATGAAAATGACACCATATGAATTTGAGAAACTTGTTGTTAAGTTGTTAATTAAAATGGGGTATGGATCAGCTGAGTTATCTTTAAATTCTGTTACAAAGTTATCTGGTGATGAAGGTGTAGATGGTATGGTTGCTGCGGATCGATTAGGATTTGATGTAATTTATACGCAAGCAAAACAATGGAAACCGGATTCGGTAGTAGGACGCCCGGAAATTCAGAAGTTTTTAGGGGCATTAGCCGGCCAAGGTGTGGCTAAAGGAATATTTATTACAACGGCTAAGGTTTCATCAGAAGCTAGAGAATATGTGGCGAAACAATTGCTACAAAAAATAGTTCTCATTGATGGCAAACGACTTATGGAATTGATGATAGAATATAATCTTGGAGTTTCTGTTGAAAATCTTTACACCGTGAAGAAGCTTGATACAGACTTCTTTACTGAGGATTAATTAGGCTTGTAAAGGAGAAAAATTGTGGCGGACAAAAATACAGTTAATGTTGGATTTGAAAAACAAATATGGGATGCAGCCTGTGTACTACGAGGTAATATGGATGCCTCAGAATATAAGGGAGTAGTATTAGGCTTAATCTTTTTAAAATATATTTCAGATAGATTTGAAGATAAACATAAGGCGTTAGTGGCAGAAGGCGATGGATTTGAGGAAGATATTGACGAATACACTTCAGAAGGTATTTTCTTTGTCCCTAGTGGTGCGCGCTGGAGTGATATAGCTTCTAAATCTCATACCCCTGAAATTGGTGTAGTTATTGACAATGCAATGCGTGCTATTGAGAAAGAAAATAAACGACTTAAAGACATTTTACCTAAAAACTTTGCTCGCCCAGAATTAGATAAAGGCAGACTTGGCAATGTTGTTGATCTATTTTCTAATATTAAGATGATTGAGCATGGCAGTGAAAAGGATATACTTGGACGTACGTATGAATATTGCTTATCAATGTTTGCGGAACAAGAAGGTAAACGAGGCGGTGAGTTTTTCACACCTTCGTGCATTGTAAGAACCTTAGTTGAGATTTTACAACCGTATAAAGGGCGAGTATATGATCCTTGCTGTGGCTCAGGAGGTATGTTTGTTCAATCTGCTCAATTTGTAGAAAATCATAGCGGAAATATTAGTAATATTTCTATTTATGGCCAAGATTCAAACCCTACTACATGGAAAATGGCGCAAATGAATTTAGCTATTCGTGGAATTGAACCTAATTTGGGCGGGTATTCAGCGGATACTTTTTTGAACGATTTGCATCCAACACTTCGCGCTGACTATATTATGGCAAATCCTCCATTTAACTTGTCACCATGGGGAGCTGAACAGTTAAAAGAAGATGTTCGTTGGAAATACGGAATGCCACCGGCAGGCAATGCCAACTTTGCTTGGTTACAGCACATGATTTATCATTTAGCTCCGGCAGGTAAAATAGGGATGGTTCTTGCAAATGGCGCTTTATCATCACAGTCGGGTGGTGAAGGTGAAATCCGTAAAAATATCATTAATGATGATTTAGTTGAGTGCATTGTGGCTATGCCGACACAACTCTTCTATACGACACAGATACCTGTTTCTTTATGGTTTTTGAATAAACAAAAGAAACAAAAAGGCAAAACACTCTTTATTGATGCCAGAAAAATGGGGTCTATGGTGACACGTAAACTCCGTGAACTCACAGAAGAAGATATTAAGCAGATAGGTGATACCTATGTCTCTTTCGTTGATGGTACATTAGAAAATGAAAAAGGCTATTGTGCTGTAGTAGATACAGAAGAAATTGCTAAACAAGACTATATCCTTACACCAGGTCGTTATGTAGGTATTGAAGCGCAAGAAGATGATGGGGAGCCATTTGAAGAAAAAATGGCAAGACTTACATCTGAGCTTGCAGAAATGTTTGAAAAAAGTCATGAACTAGAGGCTGAAATTCGAAAGAACTTGGAGGCTATCGGGTATGAAATGTAAGTTAGGAGAAATAGTAGATATTACTATGGGGCAATCGCCTAAGTCTATTTATTATAATCAAGTAGGTGAAGGATATCCTTTTTTACAGGGCAACAGGACTTTTGGATTAAAATATCCTACTTTTGATACTTATACAACGGTTATGACAAAATTAGCTAAATCTGGTGATGTTATAATGAGCGTTCGAGCACCAGTAGGAGCATTGAATATTACGCCCAGAGATATGTGTTTAGGCCGCGGAGTCTGTTCTTTACGAATGAAAAATGGTAATCAAGAGTTTTTATATTATATGATGAAATATTATGTATCTGATCTTATTAGTAAAGAAAGTGGCACTGTTTTTGGTTCAGTAAACAGAAATGATATAAATGATTTAGAGGTTGATATTCCTGAGAATGTAGAGAAACAGGTAAGAATTGGGCGAATTTTATCTTCAATCGATGATAAAATTGAATTAAATAATCAGATAAACAATAATTTAGTGGCTTAAATACTGATTTTAGATACACTAATCTCACCAGATATCAGTTTAGGGAGTAAATAATCTCGCAAGGATGAAAGCACTTTTATTTCATCTGTATTTACTTGAATTTTCCTTGTAATCTCATGAAGAATAGTACTTATTTTTATTTGCTCTACCATTGGTGGAAGAATAAAAGTGTATTTTTTAAAATCTTTTAATACAATTCTTGGTAATGCTGAACCGGATACATAGTTGTCCCCCACATCTTTTTTTATTGAGGGCTGCTTTAAAAGATAAAGTAAAATTTCAGGCACAATGATATTATTATTAGGTCTAAATATTGCAATGGAAGATAATATCGCACATTCTTTATATTCTGAACAGATAAAAACTTCTTTCAAGTAACTCCCATCTTTAGCTACAAGAATATCATTAGGCAAGGGGACGCAGTCATTTTTCTTCATTTTGGCAAACTCCGATTTAGTAATATGTTTGCAATCATTGTTAGTGAAACCATAGGTTTCCATATCTTTAACTGAATACATAGGATAAGGAGCATTTGGAGTATCAATTGGGCTATAGTGGGCGCCATCGGTGATTTTTGTACAAACTTCATCTAGCGAAACTCTTTGCCATGATAGTGGAACCGTTCCTTTATAAGGTTGATAATCTATAAAAAATGCTTTAAATAGAGTTAATGCTTGTTGCTCTAAATTATTGTTTATCTTATTTTAAGAATATATTTATATTTCCGAGAGTGGGGAATATTTTGTGAGAATTTTCCACTCCTTAGTTATTCTCTTTTATGAGAGGATAACTATGAAGACTATTTTTATTAATGATATTATCCAAATGATGTTGCCCCATATGAATAATGCTCAATGTGAAGCTTTGCAGGAAGTATTGCAGCATGTTTTGTTTCAATATGATCTTGTTAAACATAAAGACTGTTGTGCCGAAGAAAGGGATTATTTAGCATTATTTTTATCGGCAAAACGAATTGAAGGATGTTCTGAAAAATCACTTAAATATTACGAATCAACAATACAAAAACTATTAGGAACACTTGGGAAATCTGTTAAGCAAATTGTAACGGATGATATACGAAAATATTTAACAAAGTATCAAGAAGAAAATAAATCTAGCAAGGTGACAATTGATAATATTCGTCGGATTTTATCTAGCTTCTTTTCTTGGCTTGAAGATGAGGATTATATCCTAAAAAGTCCAGTGCGTAGAATTCACAAAGTAAAAACAGGTGTAAGTGTTAAAGAAATATATTCTGATGAGATGTTGGAGTTTTTACGTGATAGCTGCACTGAATTAAGAGATTTAGCAATGATTGATATGTTAGCATCAACAGGTATGCGTGTTGGTGAGATGGTTCTTCTAAATCGAAATGATATAGATTTTAATGAAAGAGAATGTATTGTTTTTGGTAAGGGAAATAAGGAAAGAATAGTTTATTTTGATGCTCGAACTAAAATTCATCTGCAAAACTATTTAGAAAGTCGTTCAGATATTAATCCGGCATTATTTGTATCTTTAAAGGAACCTTGCAACAGGTTAAGTATTAATGGAATAGAAACTCGACTTAGAAAATTGGGTAAGAATTTGGGGTTGCAAAGAGTACATCCGCATAAGTTTCGGAGGACGCTAGCAACGATGGCGATAGATAAAGGCATGCCTATTGAGCAATTACAACAGCTATTAGGTCATCGAAAAATAGATACAACATTGCAATATGCTATGGTTAGACAAAGCAATGTAAAAATAGCACACAGAAAATATATAGGTTAGGAAGGAAGATAATAAAGTGTGGCAAGTCATGAGTTTAGGTGATGTTTGTACAATTTCATCAAGTAAAAGAATTTTTGCAAAAGAATATAAAACTGAGGGAATCCCATTCTATAGAGGTAAAGAAATTATTGAAAAGCATAATGGTAGTACTGTATCAACAGAACTATTTATATCACTAGAACGATATGAAGAGATTAAAAGTAAATACGATGTGCCAAAAAAAGGCGATATACTTTTATCCTCTGTAGGAACATTAGGTGTTCCATGGTTAGTTAACGAAGATAATTTTTATTTTAAAGATGGGAACCTTACTTGGCTGAGGTCTAATGAAAAGATTATACCTGATTATTTATATTTTTGGCTTACATCAGATGAAGCACAAAATCAGATTGACTCTAAATGTATAGGTTCTACACAAAAAGCATTGACTATTGAGGCGTTAAAAAAGTTTAAAATTACTTTGCCAAACGTCGAAGTACAAAAAAAAATTGTATCAATGATAAAACCAATTGAATTGAAGATTGATATTAATAGAAGAATAAACAATAATTTAGAGCAACAAGCAAAAATTATATTCAATCATCTTGTAATTAATAATCCGAATTTTCATTCTTTTAAATTAACGCCTTTATCCGAATTATGTAAATTAATTACAAAAGGAACAACACCTACTACTTTAGGAAAAAATTTTACTAATAGTGGAATAAATTTTATAAAAGTTGAATCTATTCTTGAAAATCATTCGTTTAATAGAGAAAAGTTTTCATATATTAATAAAACCACTAACTTTATCCTAAAACGTTCGATACTTCATTCAGGGGATATTTTATTTACAATTGCAGGTACATTAGGGCGGTTTGCACTAGTAGATGATAGTATTCTCCCTGCCAATACAAATCAAGCTGTTGCGATTATTAGAGTAAATAAAGATAAGATTTTACCTGAATATTTATATAGTTCCTTTTTAGGCAATTGGCATAATGACTATTATAAAAGGCATGTGCAACAAGCAGTTCAGGCTAATTTGAGTTTAACAACAATTAAATCACTATTAATACCTATGCTACCTCAAGCAGAACTTCAGAAATACATGGAATTAGTACATCCTATTATTAAATATATGAAGAAAAATGAAAAAGAAAATTATCTTTTAGCAGAACAAAAAAATTTCATTTTACCAAAATTAATGACAGGAGAACTTACACCTTAAGCCACTAAATTATTGTTTATCTCTCCACCACCTCATTAACCAAAAAAATCTAAAGGAGGTTAATTATGCCAAACTTATTTAATGAAGATACATACGAACAGGCGATTATAGAATTGTTTGAAGAAATGGGCTATTCTCATCTCTATGCGCCGGATGTAGAACGCGATTATACAAGCCCTTTGTTAGAAGATGTATTAAAAGATAGCTTGGCACGTATTAACCGCGAACTACCTAAAGAGGCAATTGATGAGGCGCTCCTTAAACTACATGATTTAGAAACGGGCAGTTTATTGGAAAAAAATATTAGATTTATGGATTACTTGCAGAATGGCATCACTGTAAAGTTTTTTGCGAATGGGGTAGAGGATTCTCAAATTGTACGTTTAATTGACTATAAAAATGTAAACAATAACACTTTTTATGTTGTAAATCAGTTTACTCTCATTGAAAATGCAGAACGGCGTCCGGATGTGATATTATTCATAAACGGGTTACCGCTAGTTGTTATGGAGCTGAAAACTCCTGTTAAAGATGAAGTTACTGCAGAAAATGCATTTAATCAGATTAGAAATTATATGCAGGATATTCCACCGTTGTTTTACTATAATGCCATTTGCGTAATTAGTGATTTATCGACGAATAAAGCCGGTACAATTACATCCGGAATGGATCGTTTCATGGAATGGAAAACTAAAGATGGTAATTATGAAGAAACGGCGTATGCCTCGTTTGATACTTTTTATGAAGGTATGTTTCAAAAAGAGCGATTGTTGGATATTATAAAGAATTTTATCCTTTTTTCGGGAACACCTACAAATCGATTTAAAGTGCTAGCTGGATATCACCAATATTTTGCCGTAAAAAAGCGATTGAGAAAGCTAAGGTTGCAACACAAACTGATGGTAAGGGCGGTGTATTTTGGCATACTCAAGGTTCGGGTAAATCCTTATCCATGGTCTTCTATGCTCATTTGTTACAAGAAGTTCTAGAGAGCCCGACTATAGTTGTTATGACAGATCGTATCGATTTGGATGATCAACTTTTTACTCAATTTTCGCAATGTGCACAGTTTTTACGTCAGGAGCCGGAACAGGCTGAAAGTAAAGCAGATTTAACTCGACTTTTGGAAAATCGCAGTGTAAATGGCATAATTTTTACAACAATGTTTAAGTTTGAACGTGGTGAGAAACCCTTGTCAGAGCGTCGCAATATTGTAGTTATGGCGGATGAAGCTCATCGTGGGCAATATGGTTTTGAAGAACGTATTATAATGTCAAAAAATGAAGCGGGTGAACTTGAAGCGCATACGTCTATTGGTAATGCTCGTATTATTCATGATGCTTTGCCAAATGCTACTTTCATTGGATTTACCGGAACGCCGATAGCAGCTAAAGACCGTAATACACGAGAAGTGTTTGGCGATTATATTGATGTGTATGATATGACTCAAGCTGTAGAAGATGGTGCTACGAGACCGGTATATTATGAAAGCCGTGTAGTCCATTTAAAATTAGATACTAATACATTGGCGTTAATTGACTCTACATATGATGTGTTGGAAGAACAGTCAGATAAAGAGACCATTGAAAAAAGTAAAAAAATGTTAGGCCAGATGGAGAGCGTATTAGGTGCTGATTCTACTATCGATTCATTGTGTAGCGATATTATAGAGCATTATGAAAAATACAGAGCTAATTTATTAACCGGTAAGGCGATGATTGTTGCTTATTCCAGACCAATTGCGATGAAGATTTATAGACGCATATTGGAGCTTCGTCCGGAGTGGAAAGAAAAAGTCGGCGTAGTAATGACCGGCGGAAATAATGACCCGGAAGATTGGAAAGAAGTTATTGGTACTAAGGCTCACAAAGAAAAATTGGCCACTAGGTTTAAAGATAATAATGATTCAATGAAGATTGCTATCGTAGTAGATATGTGGTTGACTGGGTTTGATGTTCCTTCATTGGCCACTATGTATATCTATAAAGCAATGTATGGATATAATTTAATGCAGGCGATCGCTCGTGTAAACCGTGTTTTTAAGGATAAAGAAGGCGGTTTGATTGTAGATTACGTTGGTATTGCATCGGCATTAAAAGCGGCCATGAAAGAATATACTAAGCGTGATCAGTCTAAATATGGCGATATGGATATTGCTAAAGAAGCATATCCAAAATTCCAAGAGAAGTTGCAAGTATGTAAAGACTTATTGCATGGATTTGACTTTAGTGATTTTATTAATGGCTCACCACTTGTGAAAGCCAGACTTATATCTGGTGGTGTAAATTTTGTCCTAGATCCACATGAACCTGAGAGAGTAGATTTATTTTTGAAAGAAGCTTTGTTACTGAAACAAGCACATTCGCTTTGCTCCAGTATGACTCTTGAAAGGGAACGCGCAGAGGCTGCATATATGGAAGCCATTCGTTCGACTGTAATTAAAATTAAGCATGGTGGGGATGGCGGAAGAACATTGTCACTTAATGAAATTAATGCACAAATCAATGAATTGTTAAAGGCAGCCATTCAATGTAATGGAGTTATTAGTTTGTTTGATAGTAGCAAGGCTAAAGGTGAGATTTTTAGCCTGTTTGATCCGAAAGTTTTGGATGAGATTTCAAAAATGAAGGAGAAAAATATAGCTGTTGAAATGTTGAAAAAGTTGATGTTGGATCAAGTTAGTGTTTATAAGTCAACTAACGTTGTACAGTCTGAAAAATTCTCTGAAAAAATCACTAAATTAATGAATTCTTATTATAATGGCTTAATTACTAATGAAGAAGTTATAAAAGAACTTTTGAAAACAGCCGAGGAAATTAAGAATCTTTATAAAAATGGTGAGAAATTGGGCCTTTCACAGGAAGAACTTGCTTTCTATGATGCGTTAACTAAACCGGAAAATATTAAAGATTTTTATGAAAATGACGAATTAGTAGCTTTGACTAAAGAGCTTACTGAGCAGCTGCGTAAGAATAGAACAATTGATTGGCAAAAGAAAGAAACAGCAAGGGCTTCTATGAGAAAAATGGTTAAGCGATTGTTAAAGAAATACAAATATCCTCCAGAGGACTATGATTTTGCCATTAGTACGGTAATCAGCCAATGTGAACTCTGGACTGATAAATCAGAAATATCACAACAGAGTAATGTTTTAGCATATCCAATGAATAATGATGGGTTACAAGCAGTTGCGGATAGAACAAATCAATTCCCGAAACACTAGGGCATAATATTTGTAACATAAAGAGAAAATTAGTTTAATACAAGGAGCCCCCCATGCACCCACGTGACCTATCCAAATTCATCGACTCCTGCTACACGTTCTCAGACTATATTCTCCGCATCAAGCAACTCAATCTTGATGGCGAACTGAAAGAAAAATTTGCCAATGCGATGAATCGATTTGCCTATGTCTATCACTTAATCATAGAAGATGCGATTCAAACTCAAACGAGATTGGTTCAGTCGGTTGAAGCAGAACTTTTAGAAATCGGCTTTAACATGTCCGAAGAGGCTCGTGAGCTAAATGCTCTTGAGAGTCAGGAGCGAATCATCAAAGATACACAGTTCTATATCTATTTCTTTTTTCCGGAAATTGACATTGAAACACTCGATTTGGCGACTTTTTGCCAACGAGGAAAGAGCCGCTACTCCTAGCTATCTAGTTGTCAGGGCAGCTGATTGTCAGGTTGTTAGGTTGTTAGGTCGTTAAATCATCAAGTCATCAGGTCGTTAGAGCATTAAGTCATCAGATTGTTAGCATTTGAAAGATGCGCTCCAAAATGATAAATAAGTAAATATTGTCTCTGATGCAAATAGAGCCGGCTACAAACAAGCCGGCTCTATTTTTACCTGAAATTCAATTAAATCAATCATAATGTATACAAAATACCTAGGAATTATGACTTGAAATCTGCATATTATTGACGTAATATAAGTATATAGAAAACATTAGATGTTTTCTGATAAGCATTATTCGTTAATAACTCGATAATTATAAGGAGGTAGGATTATGTCATTGAACTTAAAGAAGGAATACGGTTTATTTATTAATAATAAATGGGTACCGGCCAGTGATGGTGGCACCTATGAAGTACATAGTCCGGCCAACGGTGAATTGTTGGCTATAGCGGCGGAAGCGACTAAAGAAGACGTTGACGCAGCAGTAACCGCAGCAAGTGTTGCTTTTGAAACTTGGAAAAAAACAAGTCCTCAGGAACGTTCAGAATATTTATTAAAAATTGCAGATAAATTAGAAGCACAGGCAGAGCATTTTGCCATGGTTGAGTCCTACGATAATGGGAAACCGATTCGTGAAACGCGCGCTGTGGATGTGCCGTTCGCAGTTGATCATTTCCGTTATTTTGCCGGTGCTATTCGTGCCGAAGAAGGCTCGGCCAATATGCTGGATGAAAACACCTTAGCCCTTATTTTAAATGAACCAATCGGCGTGGTAGGCCAGGTTATTCCTTGGAACTTCCCGTTCCTCATGGCTGCTTGGAAAATTGCGCCGGCTTTGGCTGCAGGCTGTACGATTGTTATCAAACCATCCAATCATACATCCCTTAGTCTCTTGGAATTTGCCAATATTTTCCAAGAAATCCTACCACCGGGGGTAGTTAATATTAAAAGAACCGGCATAATGCATTTAGGAATAAAGTCCAACATCCCACTTTGTAACTCTTTATAGGTATAGCCCAATCTCATACAAAGTGGAATCGCAATTAGCCACGATAGTACAAACATAACATGAATTTTAACTCCAAACACAGCAGCCGGAATCATAATGAAAGCAAAACATACGCCCATTACAAATGCGGCATACGAAAAAGTCAACTCCCGTTTCATCGTATTCATACCTATCCCTCTATCTATTAACCAACCTATTATAAGAAGATCTAACAGTTTTCTTTGAATAATTTTCCGGAAATAATAGCCTCATAATTCTCTGGATCCGTATCACCTTCAGTATTTATGAGTAAAATTTTAGAATCCGAATTTAATTGCATACTTTCCTTCAATGACTTGTAACGTTCATCCGCTAAAATAGTTTTTACAACCCCCATTGTTACTGCTCCTGATTCGCCTGAAATAATTTGAGCATCACCGGAAAGCGGTTTATGGTATGTTCTCATTCCACAAGCTGCTACACTATCAGCACAAGATACGTAAAAGTCAGGCAGATTACTTAGTTCACCCCAGGTTACTTTGCACGGTGTACCGCAGTTCAAGCCGGCCATAATCGTAAAAGGCGAGCCTTCAATAGAATGCATCGCGCCATCATCAATCAGCTTAGATCTATAAATACAGTCAGCTACTTGCGGTTCGACGATTACAATTATCGGTTTATCTGTTTTATAATAATCACTTAAAAAGCCTACTACACCGCCAGCCATAGCCCCGACCCCGGCTTGTAAAAAAACATGGGTTGGTTTAATTTTTTTAGTTCCCAACTCTTCAACCGTTTCAAGAATCATAGTTAAATAACCTTGTATAATCCAAGTTGGGATTTTTTCATAACCGTCCCAAGCAGTATCTTGAATAAGATACCAACCGTTTGCTTCACTTTGGCTCTTTGCAAATCTAACAGTATCATCATAATTAAACTTTGTAATCTCAACATCGGCAGGGCCCGCATTTCTAATGGCCTCGGCCCGAACTTCCTGAGAACCGGCTGGCATATAGACATGTGCTTTACAACCAAAAATTCCGGCTGCCCATGAAACACCTTTACCATGATTCCCATCAGTTGCCGTAACAAACTCAATCGCTTGTAAGGTCGCTTTAAATTTATCTTGTAATAAATCTTTAAGTTGTGCTGTTTGATAATCTAAACCTAGAACTTCACAGATAATACGAAACATAGCATAACTGCCACCTAAACCTTTAAATGCATTAAGACTGAATCGTTTCGATTCATCTTTAACCATGATATTGGAAATTTGTAATTTTTTTGCTAATCCATCAAGGTGAACCAAAGGTGTTTTTTGATAAGCCTCTAATGACTCATGTGATTTTTTAGCCGCTAAAGCTTCATTATAGTCAAAACAACCATCACTTCTAAATTCTCTTAAACCCTTATTAATCAGCACTTCCATAACATCATTGCTAAAAATACGCATCTCATCACTTCCCTTTTCAATGATTTATTGTTATACTCACTATACCATTTATTAATTTATGGTTATATCACTAAAAATCTTAATTTTATAAAAATATTGAGGTCGTAAGAATGAAAGAGAAAAAAATTACCTTTGATCATTCAAAACAAGAATTAATAAAACCTATTTTCCCCGGTTTTAATATTTCAATTTTTACAACTACATTTTCGCCCCATACCTATGAGTTCATTAATTGGCATTGGCATCAAGCATTTCAATATTGTTATGTAACAGAAGGTATCATTGATATAAAACTTCCCCGACAGACATATTCAATAAAAAAAGGAGACGGTTTTTTTATTAACTATCAGCAGATACATCTCATTAAACAAAATAAAAGTGTTTCAACCGCGTCTTACATCTGTTTAGATATTCCACCATCTTTTATCGCCCACGATAATCACGGACGAATTTATTCTCGATATATAAACCCGATTCTTAAGTCACCTATTCCAGCAGCCTTAAAATTATCCGGTAATGAGTCCAACTCAAAAAATATCCTAAATAAAATAATTAACATTCAGCAATTAATAAAAGAAACACCGGAACTATTTGAAGTTGATGTAGAAATTGATATATTGGAAATTTTTAAAGAAACATATTTATTGCTAAAATCTAATTCACAAGACAGCGATGAAGTCCCGCAAAGCTACTATGAAAATGATCGGTTAAAACAAATTCTTTCCTTTATACAAAATCACTTTCAAGAAAAAATAACGCTGGAGGAAATTGCAAAATCTGTTTCCATCAGCAAAAGCGAATGTAGTCGCTTTTTTAAAAAAGTCACCGGAGAATCGTTGTTCAATTACTTAATACTCTATCGGATAAACAAAAGTATCGACTTAATCAGAGATACCAATTTATCTATCGCCGAAATTGCAACCTCAGTAGGTTTCAGTGACCAAAGTTACTATACTAAATGTTTTAAGGAACAAAAAAAGATAACTCCCAAAAAGTTCAAGGAGTTATCTATTAGGCAACCAACAGGAATATTATCTTATGATTTCTGATATATAATTTATCAGGGAATATTTATTAATTTTGTTTGTTAATCTATTTCGATAATTCACAATTTGAATTCACAGGACGCTTATAGCCGTCTGACCGCTCCAAATGCAACACTACTGCATTATTTACGTATCATCAGAAATAATTACGGAACACTACATTAACCACTTAATCGCATAAATAACTGGTACAGAAATCAAAATAGATAAGACCACACGTTCAAACCAAATAATGAAATAATCTTTGAGTTTAATCGGGATTTCCGTAGCCATCATACATGGAATGGATGCGGAGAAGAACAATACCTCGGAAACGCAGGTAATAGCAACCAACATACGAACTTCAAAGCTCAATTTCGTAACCAAAACGGCGGGCAGGAACATTTCCGCAATACCGAGGGATAACGCTTTAGCTACTAAAAACGGTTCTTCAAAGCCCGTAATCCAGGTAAACGGATACAATGTATAGGCCAAAATGTTAAACACCGGCGTATTATTGGCGATAACAATACCCAGTACACCAATCGACATGAGGGACGGTGCAATTTTTAAGGCCAACACGAGGCCGTCACGGAGATGATGAAAGGTACCGGTCACAATACCGTCCGCTTTGGAACTGGCTTCCATGGCTTCTTCAAAAGCGACTTTGAATTTATCATGCACAACAACGCGTTCCACTTCCCCCTGTACATCGTTGTAATAAGTATCCAGCTTTTTACTGATTGGATAAATACGCGCCGTCACAGCCGTAACAAGGAAGGTAACAACAACGGTGGCCCAGAAATATAAGTTCCATACATCCAATAAATTAAGAGTTTTGGCCACAATAATCATAAAGGTAGCTGATACCGTGGAGAAACCGGTGGCAATAACAACGGCTTCTTTAATAGTATAACGACCTTCTTTGAAAACACGGTTCGTAATTAAAAGGGCTACCGAGTAACTGCCTACAAAGGATGCTACCGCATCAATAGCGGAGCGCCCCGGCGTTTGCCACAGTGGTCTCATAACAGGACGCATGAAAACTCCGACGAATTCCATGAGACCATAGTTAATAAGCAAAGCCAAGAATACAGCCCCAATCGGCACGATCGTAATAACCGGCACTACGATTTTAGAATAAATAAACGGAATCGTACTCTTATTCATTAAAAATTCCGGTCCCACATTCATGAGAGCCATGATAATAAATGGAATCCCCAATATATTCAGCAAAGAGAACACAGTTGTTGTCGTATTCTTATTCCACGTCTTGTTGATAAACGGCAAGACCGCCCCTAGAATAACAAACAAAGCACCATATACCGGCTGGAAGTACGGGATTTTTAAAATATACGTAACAATGTGATCCAGCGGAATCGTCGATTTTCCGCCAATTGTAACCGGTACAAAGAATATAATAATGCCTAAAATACTGTAAATAATGAACTGTAACTTACTCTCGATGGAGTACTTATTCATACCTCTCACCTCTCCACTTGATTGTTAAATCATGAATCCATCAACCTTCCTGTCTCCTTTCCTCCGTATTTATACCTTGCTTAACTACACACTTGATATATTGTAGTTATTTTATTCCTGTAAGGTCTTAAAATTGTCAAATTTTCTTCTAACATGTATAAATTACAAAAAACTCCTTAATATATCGATAATACATTGATATATTAAGGAGTTTTGCTGTTTTATTACATTATGTTTATAATTCGATACTATTCATAAAGAGCATCTTATAACGCAAACAAATCGTTCAAGCTTTCAGACATGGTTGGGTGGTTATAGATGAAGTCGCGGAGTACTTCATAGCCCAAGTCATGATCCATAGCGAGTTTAATCATATTAATCATTTCATGGGATTCGGCACAGAAGAGTTGTGCACCCAAGATTTTGCCGTTTGGAGCTACCAAAGCTTTTAACACGCCTTCAGTTTCGCGAAGTACTTTAGCTTTTGGAATGGCGTTAGCCGGCATTTTAAGAACACGATATTCGAGGCCTTGAGCTTTAGCTTCTTTTTCATTCAAACCAACGCGAGAGAACGGAGGTTCAATGAATACGGAGTATGCGAAAGCACCACGGTTTTCAGTGGTACGTTGACGGTTGCCCATCATGTCATCCAAAACGATGCGGTAATCATCTAAGGAAATGTAGGTGAACTGCAATTTACCAACAACGTCGCCGGCAGCCCAGATGTTAGGCACGCTGGTGCGTAAGTGTTCATCTGTTTCAACAGCGCCACGGTTCGTCATTTTGATACCCGCTTTTTCAGCTTGAAGCTCGTCGGTGTTTGGACGACGACCGGTAGCAATCAAAACAGCATCGCCGGCTAATTCTTTAGTAGCGCCGTCAGCTGTGTAAGTTACTACGCCGTCTTTAATAGCGCTAATAGCCGCACCGGTAATCACTTCAACGCCTTTAGCGCTGATAACTTCGCGAATTACTTCGACAATGTCTTCGTCTTCACGCGGTAAAAATACATCCGAATCTTGAATAATCGTAACTTTGCTGCCGAATTCGGCAAACATGGACGCGAATTCCAAACCGATATAGCCGCCGCCTACGATAGTAAGGCGTTCAGGAAGTTCATCCAAATCCATGAGCGTCTGGGATGTGTAAAGTTTATTGCCTGCCTGAAGTTCACCGGTCGCTGGATCACGTACGCCTTCAATATTAGGAATTACCGGCGTGGAACCGGTGTTAATCAAGAACTGTTCCGCGGTCAACGTCAAATCGCCATCAGCAGTTTTAACGTTGATAGTCTTAGCATCAACAAAGGATGCTACGCCATCAATAATTTCAGCACCTGCTTGAGCTACTTTATTATAGTTGGCCTGATTTAACGCAGCGGTCAATTGACGTTTACCTTCAATAGATTTTTTAAAATAAGCCGCTTTTTCTTCAAAAGATGCATCAGGGGACAACGCCGCATCTGTAATCAAACGTTTTGAAGGAATACAACCTACATTAATACAAGTACCGCCATACATAAAAGCGTCTTTTTCAATTAACGCTACTTTTTTGCCGGATTTTGCTAATTTACCGGCCAAAGTTTTGCCGGCTTTACCGAAACCAATCACAATTACGTCATACGATTTCATCTTTTACCTCCTTATTAGTTCGCTATCAATATTTTTGAAAAATAAATAATCTTGAATATCTGTCTCATATATTTAATTATATCACACTGCCTCCAAAAGGCCGCAATATAACATCGATATTTTTCAAAAAATTTACGATTATTCAGTCAATAAACTTTTGAAAAATATCATAGTCAATATAAAAGACCCCCGTTCGGTCATGATACGTAACTTTCCTGAAGGATAAGCTCTTACATAACCGAGACACGGGGTTCTCTGCTCAATTATTTAGTTTTTATACCAGCTCCGAGCATAGTTTTTATACCAGCTCCGAACAATCGGCATTGGCCGCTGCTTCATCTTTAGCAATTTGCGTTTCCGCATCTTCAATAATCGATGCTAACGTAATACTTTGCAACTCTTTTTCAAGGGCACTCTGAATCTGCTCCAAACGGCCATCCAGCACACAATGAATGTGACTGCCGACCGGACAATCCTGAGCCGGGTTTTCATGAAAACTGAACAGCTGACCGTTATCGAGGGATTCCACGGCGTTGAAAATATCTAACAAGGTGATGTCCGACGGACATTTGGCAATCTTGATGCCGGACGTGCCCTGACGAGAATCAATCAGACCATGAGCCTTCAACATGAGCACGATGTTACGAATAATAACCGGATTTACGTTGATACTACCGGCCAAAAACTTGCTGGTTACTTTATATTTCTTTTCTGCAATAGCGATACAAGTAAAAATATGAACCGCTATAGTAAAACGACTGGATATTTGCATGGGCATGCCTCCTAATAAATTGTAATATACACTATTACATTACAGATTATATCACGAATCCACCGTTTTTACTATAACGACGCCCAAAATAAAGATGTATAATTATTTACCCACCACGCTGATACGCTGCTGAATGTGGTTACCTTTTTCGATTTCATCCACCATAGCAAGGGCGTAGTCGGCATAACTTACCACACTTTCACCACGGTCGTTAACAGTGAATTCTTCACCGGCCAAAATGTATTCACCGGTACGAGCACCTTCCGGATCAAAAATCGCAGCAGGGCTTACGAAGGTCCATTTTACATCATTGCGTTTGCGAAGTTCTGCCAATTCATCAGCCTGAGCTTTAGCGAGGGCATAGAATTCTTTTGGAAATTCCGGTGTATCGAGAAGCTGTGTCGTATGTTCTTTATCTACGAACAAGCTGCCGGCACCACCTACAACCAATAAACGAGTATCCGTATTGGCTACGGCATCGGACAAATGCATCAACGATTTAGTGTGAAGATCCAAGGTATCCGGCGCAAATGTACCAAATGCATCAACTACTGCATCAAAACCGGCCAAATCTTCTTTCGTGATATCCATAATATCTTTTTGAACAAATTTAGTAGCGTCCGATTTATTTTCGCTACGGGCAAAACCGGTTACGTCAAAACCACGACGAAATGCTTCTGCTACTACCAAACGACCTACTTTACCATTCGAACTTACAACTGCAATTTTCATAATTGAACCTCTACTTTCTCCCGCACCGGGAATAAATGACTGTTAAAAATTTAACTTTTGAATCCTTAATGCTTAATACGTAACGCTGAACTCTGTAATACTGAATGCTTTAATACTGAACTCTTTAATACTGAATTCTTAATACTTAATGCCTAACTTTTAAAACTTAATTCTTAATGACTTTCTTGTAATATTTTTCCTTACATGTTCATGTTACAACCTTTTAGTTGTAATGTCAAGCATTACACTTTAAATTTTTGAAAATTTTTTGTAAAGTCGTTGAATCGTCTTCGCCAAATCATTTTCTCTAATCCGGAAACGCCTATCTTTACGCGGTTTTCAGCGGTATTACCAACCCTATGAGAACAAAAAAAGATGAACCCGGCATAACCGAATTCATCCTTCTTCCCCTCAGGGGCAATTATTATTTTTTACGCCTTTCAATAGAAAAACCGTTGCTCTTCTTCAGCAATTAAGGTCTTTATGCTTCTTCATCCGGAGCCGTTGCTTTACGACGACGTTTCCAAATAAGTGCCGCAGCCACAACCAAGATAACGCCGGCAATTTCAATCAACCGTTCATACCCTGTGATATAAGGCTGTAACAATGGTTCAGCCGTTACCATTTCAGCGGCTACCCACGCGAGCAAGCTGCCGCCGGCCCACAAGATAATCGGATATTTGTTGATGATACGCGCCAACAAACGGGAACCATAAATCAAAAGCGGAACGGTAATTAACATCCCTACGATAACGAGTTCCAAATGGCCTTTGGCGGCACCGACAACGCCGATAACATTGTCGATACTCATCATCGCATCGGCTACGATAATCGTAATAATAGCACCGCGCAGGGAGTCCTTACTTTCAATGTTCTCAGCTTCATCATCGCCGACAAGGAGATGGAATGCAATCCACAAGAGCACGAGACCACCTACGAAATGGAGACCCGGAATGTATTCCAACGCCTCTACCAAGATGGTGGCAAAAATAAGACGCATCGCAATGGCCCCGAAGGTGCCCCACATGATGGCTTTTTCACGATACTTATCTTCCAACTTACTTACGGCCATGCCAATAACCACGGCATTATCGCCGGCCAGCAAAACATCGACCACGATAATTTTGCCAATCATAATCCATGTAGCTAACTCTAAAAATTCCATATATTTTATCCTTTAACTTTATTTTACGTAATATACCCGATTTTCTCTGCGTGGTGCCGCTTTTGGCGTGTCACCGTCAATGTAACCGAGGACACAATGACCGATGCCTTCGTAATCCCCTTCAATCCCAAGCGACTTCAAAAGTTCCTTCCCCTCCGGTGACTCAAACTCTTCTTTGGCACGATGAATCCAGCAACTGCCGAGACCTAACGCATGAGCAGCGAGCATGAGGTTTTGCATAACCAGCGAACCGTCACATACATAAGGTGGCCGTTCTTTTGACGCCAAAACCACCAGCACTACCGGTGCATTGTAAAACGGATCACTTTCGGTACCGAAAATCTTGGCATTCATCGCCGATAAGCGGTCCCGAACTTCTTTATTCGTTACAGCCACAATAATGGCCGATTGTTTCCCCATACTACTAGGCGCATACAAACCTGCTTCAATAATCTGATCTATTAATTCCGCAGGCACCGCATCCGACTTAAAACTACGAACACTCCGTCTAGTTTTTAACAGTTGTATCAAATGTTCTGCATCATGCATAATAATCCCTCGCTTTACATGATTATACTAGAATTACGGCATCCCTTCCGGCTAACATGAAATGTACCGGAAATAATTTCTATCTCATAAATATATTATAATAAGAATTAAGGCCAACTTCAAACAAAAATTGACAAAATTTGTCCACTCAAGCAAAATTTTTTTCTTCTCCTACGAAAACAGATTTTACTTTGGATTAAATAATGCACAGGGTTATAGAAGAAAACTCTTATATCCCAAGAAAAAAGAGGCACATGTTGCCACGTTGCCTCTATATTCAAAAGATATAATTGGGTGATAGGACATGTAATTATTCTACCTACGCTTTAGCCAATAAAGCCATCAACTTTTCAGTGTGAGACGCCAATTTAGCACGCGTAGCCGCTTCATTTTCCGGTTTGCGGTCGCCATAAGACACGCCGGTCGTCGCCACAAAGCCGCCCCAGTGCATACCGGTCAAAATACACATAGATTTAAATGGTGCCAAATAATCTTCCAGTTCAAAACGCATCATGCCCTCACGGCTATAGGCAAAAGCAGGCGCGCCGGTTGTAAACGATGCAATCCATGTTTTACCTTCCAACGCGTGGCCGGATGTACCGTGAGACCAACCGTGTTGGAAAACCTGTTCCATCCAACGATGCATTAACCCCGGCATAGAGTACCAATAGAACGGGTACTGCAACACGATGATATCAGCGGCTTCCAATTTAGCCTGTTCCGCTTTAATATCAAAATTAAAATCGGCGTACTGTGCATCTAAATCATCAAACACAGCATTCGGCAATTTTGCCTTCAAATCTTCCAAAATATACTTATTCGCTACTGAATCTACTACGGTATCATGCGCGGAAACAACTAATACTTTTTTCATCCCAAACTCCTTTACCCATACAATACAATTATATTCAACAGATTCGGCAAAAAGGGGGCTTTTTCCTTCTTTTGAAAAAAATTCCTATCGTTACTCTATTTTTCTCTCATAATATCTAAAATGGTCGCATCGACTCGGTTCATGCCCTCCTGCCCAATACGTGCCATATTGCGAATACAATCCTCCGGCGTTTCGGCACATATACCGTCACTCACTCGCAACGGGGCCTCATTAATCGCAGCCATAGTACTCATAAAGGCCGCCACTGAACCACTGGCTACCTTCAAGGCACAACCAACCTTGCCGCCATCGCAAATCATGCCGGTGACAGTTCCCGTCATATTGCGTACAGCATAGCCGAGCTCTTCATTCGTACCCTCCAGTAAATATGTCATTCCCACTGACGCGGCCGTAGCCGATGCCAATACACAAGCACACATGGGTGATAATTTACCAATCTGAGCATTAATATACCGATTTACCAAATGCGCCAACGCCAGGGCACGCACGCGTTTTAATACGGAAACTTGCAATTCATCAGCCATTTCGTTCACCGGTAAAATAACCACCAAGCCTTTGGTGCCGGCCCCCGAACTACTCATAGTCGGCATAGAACAGCCATCCAAACGGCTTTCCGCTGCCGAGGTAACTTTCACCATAATTCGTGACATTATATCATTTGACAACAACTTTTGGCCTGCCCCTGTTCGCATAGAATCTGCTAAGCCTACACCAATCTTATTGGATTTGGAATAGGCCGCCAGCGTTTCATTCATCACAACGCCGTCCAGCAAAAATAACAACTCATCTTCGGACACGGTGTCAACCAAATTTCTCATTTGGGCAATGGTCATGGCTTTTAGCTTTTCAACCAATATATCGTCTTGTTTTAGACGTTGACCGCCTCGACAATCTAAGATTGTTTCATTATTTTTTTGCAAAAAAACAATATTCGTATGAGCATTTTTAATAATACACGTTGCTTGCTCCGCTGCAGTCCAAACAGTGCATTTTGAAAATATACCGCTTTCTTCCGAATTAATTTGAACGATTACACCATCATTATTACAGAGTTCGTCTACCTCGTTTAATACATCCGGCGTAATATCCTCAAATAATTCCATGCGTTTATTCGGATTTTTTAAAAAAGCCCCAAGAGCCGCGGCATACTGCAAGCCTACGTGCTCACAATTCGGGATACCGGCTGACATGCCGTTCTTATAAAGGCCGGGACTGACTTCTACCTCAATCCGTACTATCGGGTCCGTTAATTCAGCACTTGCTGTAGCGGCACAAAGAGCCACGCAGACCGGCTCCGTACAACCAAGCGCCGGTACTACATCTTTATGCAACAACTCTAAAAGTTCGTTTTTGGTTAACATAAGGCCTCACTTGAATTAAATAAAGAATCGCTTCTTGTTAGTTCAGGAATATATTTAAACACACAATGTATGGAACATCGTACTCACAATTTATAGAACATCATACTCTTCATTTAATTATACAATCTACCCTGATAATTAACCATTTATTTTTTTCAAGACGTAAAAGAACCCTATTAACAACCACTTGACGATTGTTAATAGGGTTCACTTTCAAATTATATTCATTGACTATCCTATGGACTTTTATTTAGTATCTAAGTTATAAAGACCCGATGGCTTTTCACCCAGGTTAATGATAATACTCTTCTTCTGGCTGTAGTGATCCAAGATAACTTTATGGGTTTCACGGCCGATACCGGATTGTTTGTAGCCACCAAACGGTGCGCCTGCCGGAATCGCGTTATATGTATTCACCCACATACGGCCGGTTTCAATAGCTCGTGCAACACGCACGGCACGGTTGATATCGCGTGTCCAAACACCGCCGCCGAGACCATAAATGCTGTCGTTGGCCATCTTAATTACTTCTTCTTCGCTGTGGAATTTAATCACAACGGCTACCGGTCCGAAAATTTCTTCCCGTGCTACGCGCATATCATTAGTAGCATCCACAATCAAAGTTGGCCGAACAAAGCAGCCTTTGGCAAACTCACCATCCACTATGCGAACACCACCGGCCGCAATGCGAGCCCCTTCCTCTTTCGCGATTTCCACATAATCAAGAATCTTTTTAACTTGTTCTTCGTAAATCTGAGCGCCCAATTCGGTGGTGTCATCCCAAGGCATACCGACCTTAACTTTGTCAAAAAGTTTGGCCAAGTCGGCAACAAATTTATCATAGATGGTATCTTGGACAAAAATACGGGCGCCGGCACAACATACCTGGCCCTGATTGAACAAAATACCGAGCAAAGCGCCATCTAAGGCCATATCCCATTTGGCATCTTCAAAGAAAATGTTGGCCGATTTACCGCCCAATTCCAAAGTTGCCGGAATGAGACGTTCCGAGGCGGCTTTATATACATTGAGACCCACTTCCGTAGAACCGGTGAAGGCCAATTTGCTAAAGCCCGGATGATCCAAAATATATTGACCCGATTTAGAGCCTTTACCGGTGATAATATTAATTATTGGTGGATTAATTGGTGCTTGGTGTGCCAGTGGTACCATTGCTTATATTACGGCTCTAGGGTTAAAAATGATAAATCCTCAATATTTTTTAGCAACAGCGTTTGCGATTACCTTTATTTGTGCTTGTTTTACGGGTACAAGTTTCGGTACCTGTGGGACAATTGGGGTGGCCCTTATGGGGGTTGCGGCCGGCATGGGAATTGATACCTATTGGGCCGCCAGTGCTATTCTTTGTGCTGCCGTTATTGGTGATGGATTGTCACCTTTATCTGATACTCCTAATGTTATTGCCGGTGCAACGAATGTAGATGTTTTTAAAAGTGTAATTTTTCAGTTGCCTATGACAATTCCGGTTATTCTTATATCCTTCGCATTTTATGCGTTTATGGGGGGGTTTGGGGATGTACCGATGGCTGATACATCGACTATAAGCAATTTAGTTATTGCCATCGAAGATAGCTACAATTTAGGTGTATGGTGTCTTATACCGGTGATTTTGGTGTTTGGCTTGTTGATTTTTGAATTTCCGGCGATACCGGCCATTTTAATTGGTATTCTAAGTGCTATAGGTGTGGCTGTAGTATTTCAAGGGCAAAGTATCGTAAATACTGTTAGTGCGGTATGGGGCGGCTATCACTTAGTTTCGGATAATAAATTAATTGAAACTTTATTCAGTCGAGGCGGCATTTCGAGTATGACGGGAACAGCAGTTTTAATTATCTTCTCATTTGGTTTATTTGGAATACTAAAGCTATGTAATGTACTGGATGTATTGGTAGTTCCACTAACTAAGAAAATTAAATGTCGTTTAAGTGGAGTTGTATGCGTAATTGTATTGGGATTTTTGGCAAATTTCTCATCTTCGGCCAGTTTCTCTGAAGTTTTTACAGGCAATATTATGACAACTGTTTATGATAAAGCAGGTTTGAATCGCTTGGATTTAACACGGGCTGCCACTGTTGGATGTTTAGTGTTCTCTATGTTCGTACCGTTTACAGTAATGTGTGCTACCGTTACCGGCTTTTTAGGTGTAGATCCGGTTGCGATGTTTAAATATTATGTCAGTATGCCACTTTATTTAATCGTTATATTGTTGATTACAGGGTTTAATTTGGATAAATCTTTATTGGCTAAGATGAGTAAAAGTTAGGTATAGCAACAGGTATTAATTTCGATTGGGTATTTGACAGTCTGTTCTTGGGAGGTAATTTATCATGGAAAATCAATTAGCGAAAATCTTTACATCTATTGATGAACATAAGGAAGACATGGTACAGGATTTAAGAACGTTTGCTGATTTAGAGGGGCACTTTGAAGAAAAAGATAATGTATTAAAAGCCAGAACGTGGTTGCAACAGCAGTTGGAAAAAGAAGGTTTTGCGTGTAGATTCAGAGAGGTTGCCGATGACCGTTGTGGTATTATGATTGCCGAGTTAGGGATGGATCGACCGGGGAAACCGATTATATTTTCCGGCCATTGTGATACAGTACATTATACCGGTAGCTTTGGCGGTGAAAATCCGACTGTCATTAAAGACGGGAAAATTTTTGGACCCGGTGTGCTTGATATGAAAGGCGGTTTAATTATTGCATTATATGTTGCAAAAGCGTTAAACTTTATACAGTATAAGGAGCACCCGATTAAACTTATTGTTGTAGGTGAAGAAGAATCCGATCATGTCGGTAATGACGGCGATAAAATACTAACGGCTGAATCAAAAGGGGCACTCTGTTGTTTTAACATGGAAACCGGTCAAATGAATAATAGTTTATGTACTCAGAAGAAAAGTCAATTTACCTATTATTTGAGTGTTGACGGGGTAGGTGGTCATGCCGGTAATGATTTTTTGAAAGGTCGTAATGCAATTAATGAAGCCGTGTATAAGATTCAGAAAATTATTGAACTCACTGACTTATCCGTAGGAACTACGGTTACAACGGCAGTTATAAAGGGTGGTGGGCACACCAGTGGCATTGCAGATCATTGTGAAGTCGTGTTCGATGTGCGAGTGACAAATGAAAATGAAGCAAAACGTATTATGGACTCTATGTATGAAATTACTGATGAAACGTTTATTGAAGGAACAAAGTCAAAGTTAACGTATTACCGCGCTAAATTATTGCCACTTCAAGAAACCAAAGAAGCGATTCGTTTACTAGACTTTGTTAATACAGTTGCCAAAGATAACGGTTTTGATGAATTTGGGAAAGTGCATTTAGGCGGAGCATCCGATGCCGGAAATATGGCGGCAGCCGGTATTCCGGTTTTAGATAACTGCGGTATCATCGGTCAATATGCACATAATAAAAAAGAATATGGCATAATTGATTCCTTATACTCTAGAGCTAAAATATTTGCAGGCACTGTTTTGAAAATTAAGGAGTTGTAGTTGTGGAACTTTCAACGGATATACGTTTTTGGTTACCGGCGTTAGTACCCATTGTATTTCTTTTAGTAGCGATTATTAAACTGCGGTGGCGGATTGCGAAGGCGTCGGTAGTCAGTATGAGCTTGGCATTGCTGATTGCCGGGTTGCTTTTCGGATCATCACCGTTAGCTTTATTATTTGAAACCGGTAAGGGCGTTTGGAACGCTGCCACCATATTGCTCGTGATTTGGCCGGCTATTTATTTATATGAAATAACTTGTGAAGTTAAGGCGGTTGAGGCGATTCGTACAGGTATTCAACGGATTACAAAACACGAACTATTGCAGATTTTAATATTAGGATGGGTGTTCCCCAGTTTCTTACAGGGGATAACCGGCTTTGGTGTTGCTGTGGCGGTGGGAGCGCCGCTGTTATTGAGTATTGGCGTAAGGCCGCTGTACAGTATTGTCATTGTACTGCTGGGCCATTCTTGGGGCGCTACGTTTGGGACCTTGGCGCTTGCTTGGGAGGCCTTGGTTCAGCAATCCTCGATGAATGGCAACGAACAAGTGTATGCCGCCTTTTTGGCGGCGGCTATGATTTGGATTTTTAACTTTTTAGCGGTGCTATATATTTGTTGGTTATATGGACGAATGAGGGCAATACAATCTGTTTGGCCGGTAGTAGTTGGCTTGTCGCTTGTCATGGGTGGTGGCGAATTATGGCTTGCCACCATTAATCCAACAATTTCCTGCTTTTTACCAACCGCTATCGGTATGGGCTTAGTGTTTGTGGTGAGTAAAATTCCAAAGTATAAGCAACGATGGTATAATACGGACAGTCCAATTATGATGCGGCTTAATCAAACTGAAAGAGCACCGTTGAATGACACGCCGGCAAAGGTCACTTCCGGACGTACCATGTCGTTTAATCAAGCTTTTTTGCCATACTATCTGTTGATTGGCATTACCGTATTATGCTTGTTAGTGCCACCGATTTACAATGCTCTCAGTGTCTGGAAAGTGGCGCTCACGTTTCCTGAGACGGCGACTGCTTTTGGCTATATGACTAAGGCGGAGCCTTATTTCAGCCCTGTGCAACCCTTAACGTATGCAGGTACGTTCTTACTTTTGTCAGCGCTAAGTAGTCTTTGGTACTATGAAAAAAAGAAATTTTTACCTAAATCAGCGGTAACGGCTATTAATAAACGTACTTTTGAAAAATGTAAGGCGCCTACCATAGCGATTACCTGTTTGATTGTCATGGCTAAATATATGGGCAGTAGCGGGCAAATTTATGTGCTTTCAACGGGGATTGTTGAATTGCTCGGTATTTACTATGTTATCGTATCGCCGTTACTGGGCATGATCGGGTCCTTTTTGACGGGCAGTAATATGTCGTCCAATATATTATTCGGCAATTTACAAATGCTGGCGGCTAAGGCGCTGGGCATAAATCCGGCTATTACGGCAGCGTTGCAAACTACCGGCGGCGTGCTTGGCAATTCCTTTTCGCCGGGCTGTGTGATTATGGGTATTGTCACAACCGGTTTTAACGAAGGTGAAGATAAAATATTGAAACTTATGATGCCGTTTACTATTGCGCTGGCTGTTATATTTGGTTTGTTAGGCTTTATGCAGTTATTGTTGTAAGTTTTGTCCTATAACCCTATAACCCTATAATCCTATAATCCTAAGCTTTGGATTCAGATAACACAAACCCCCTCTCCGTGCGGATGCACAGAGAGGGGGTTTGCTTATTATGCAGCTGATTTTCCTAGAGAGAGTAGTTATTTTTAATGATTAATTGCACACATTGGTCACATGAAACGCGAATATATTAATCATTTAAATTGGAAAAATCAACTGTAATACCGAGTGCCTTGGCTACGCCTTCGCCGTAAGCCGGATCACATTGGTAACAATGTTTAGCATGGCGTTCTTGAATTTCTTTAGAAACGCCGTTCATAGCACGTGCTGTATTTTCAAATAAAAGTTGTTGTTTTTCCGGAGTCATGAGACGGAACAATTTGCCCGGTTGGGTGTAGAAATCGGAATCGTCTTCATAGAAATCGTATTGGTAAGCAGGGCCCGTAATATCGAGCGGTGGTTCTTTGAATTCCGGTTGGTTGAGCCATTCGCCTTTAGTGTTTGGCGCATAGCCGATGGTAGCGCCGTGGTTACCGTCAACACGGCCGAGACCGTCGCGATGGTACATGTTAACAGGGCATTTAGCGGCGTTAACAGGAATCTGATGGTAGTTAGTGCCTAAGCGGTAACGCTGTGCGTCAGCATAGGAGAATAAACGACCTTGTAACATTCTGTCAGGGGAGAATCCGATGCCCGGAATTATGGTGGACGGAGCAAAGGCAGCTTGTTCAACGTCTTGGAAGTAGTTTTCAGGATTGCGGTTCAATTCCATGACACCAACTTCGATGAGCGGGAATTCGCTGTGATACCAAACTTTAGTGAGGTCGAACGGATTGTATGGCATTTCTTTAGCCTTTTCTTCCGTCATAACCTGGATGCACAATTTCCATTTCGGGAAGTCGCCTTTTTCAATGGCGTCGAATAAATCCCGTTGATGGCTTTCGCGGTCGCCGGCTACCACTTCGGCTGCTTCTTGGTCGCTCAAGTTTTCAATCGGTTGTTGGCAAACCCAGTGGAATTTAACCCAAACGCGTTCGTTATTGGCGTTGATTAAGCTGTACGTATGGCTACCGAAACCATGCATATGGCGGTAGGAGGAAGGGATACCACGGTCACTCATAACGATAGTAATCTGGTGGATGGCTTCCGGTAAGCTGGTCCAGAAGTCCCAGTTAGCTTCGGCATCACGCAAGTTTGTTTTTGGATTACGTTTTACGGCACGGTTCAAATCAGGGAATTGCAATGGATCGCGAATGAAGAATACCGGGGTGTTGTTACCAACGAGGTCCCAGTTGCCTTCTTCGGTGTAGAATTTAACGGCAAAACCGCGAATATCGCGTTCGGCGTCAGCTGCACCGCGTTCCCCGGCTACTGTGGAGAAACGAACGAATAAATCGGTTTTTTTGCCAACTTCTGAAAAAAGTTTAGCTTTAGTGTATTTAGTGATGTCATTAGTTACAGTAAAAGTACCGAATGCACCGGAACCTTTAGCATGCATACGTCTTTCAGGAATTACTTCACGAGCAAAATGGCCTAGTTTTTCCATGAGCCATACGTCTTGCATAAGGACAGGACCACGTTTGCCGGCCGTCATAGAGTTATTATTGTCCGGTACGGGTGCACCAAATGCGGTAGTCAATTTCTTTTTGTCACTCATTTTCCTATTTCCTCCTTAGTACCTACTAACTTTTCGATTGTTTTGAATGTTAACGGATAATTATTATCCATTTATACTATTATTATAACGTTAAATTTCGAAATACACAAGATTTTTTTATTAAAAATATTATTAAATTTGATGAGATAATAGCTGTAAATGCAGCTATTATCTGTAATGATTAAGCTATGTAATATAAAAGATACTTTACAATTTTTTGATATATTAATATGAAGTGAAGATGCTATATGATTGTTTCACGCATATATTTTGGACTAAATGGAGCTTTTCGGTAATATCTATCATAAGCGGAGACGTATCGCGGTTGATAATAAGTAGCTGACAATAAACGGCACATAATATACTTTATTAATGAACGGACGGTTCCTTTTCTTATTGAATTTTATATGATACTCTATACTTATAATATGCTTGTAGTATGAACATATCATTATTGACAGTGTATTTATTAGCTGGTTTGACGGAGACTTTATAAGGAAGTTTTAAAAGGAAATTACTACGAATTTCAAGCAAGAATTCCTACTAGAGATTTTTACCAAGAATTTTCTCGGAAATTAATAGATGTTTAAAAAGAAACGGAAGATTACTCATATGAAATATATACTGAAAAAAATGACGGTACTCATGGTGCTGGTGGGCTTTATCAGCTTTATGACGGCTGTGTCATTTAACGGTGTTGAGGCTAAATCGGAAAGACTTATGATTCAAGGTGACCACGGCGCCTTGTCGGCTGTGTTGCAAACACCGGACAAGGTTCAGAGTTATCCCTTGGTTATTTTGATGCACGGTTTTTCCGCGAGCAAAGATTATAAATTACTGGAATTGACGGCGGAATATTTAGAAAAAGCGGGGATTGCTTCCATTCGCTTTGATTTTAACGGGCACGGTGACAGTGAAGGCCGTTTTCAAGACATGACGGTGCCGAATGAAATTGAAGATGCGAAGAAGGTCTATGCGTACGCCAAAGCGTTACCGGGCGTTACGAATATTTTACTGGTCGGCCATTCGCAAGGTGGTGTGGTAGCCAGCATGTTGGCCGGCGAGTTAACGGAGCAATATGGCAATGATGCGGTGAAAGGGTTGGTTTTATTGGCTCCGGCCGCTAATATCGTAGATAAAACGATTGGGGGAGCCTTCTTTGGTGTACAGTTCGACACGGATACTATGCCGGAATACATTGAGTTGCCTAGCGGTTTACACGTAGGCCGTGATTATTTTAAAACGGCTTATAGTCTGCCTTTGTATGATACGGCCAAGCTGTATACGGGGCCGGTGACTATCATTCAGGGAAAGGAGGATACGGTAGTGCCGCCACGGTATGCGCAGCGTTTTGTTGAAATTTATAAGCATAGCACGCTTGAAATCGTGGAGGGCTATGATCATGAGTTTTCACAAAATATGCCTGCCATAGCGCGCGGGATAGTGCAGTCCGTGCAGCAAGATGTAAATCGTACGGATGATACGGATCTGAAGATTAATAGTTATCTCAACGAAATTCGGTTGTTTTTTGAAAAGATTATTGAAGTGCTCGATAAGGTGAAAGCATTTTTAGCGGGGTTAAGCTAAGTGTAGACATGTGAGAAAAGAGCTGTTTTTCTTCTGTTGTTAACTATTATTCCTATAATTTTAATGGTATAATATATCTATTACACAAAAACAAATGTTTAACAGACGCCGGGGGATGAAAGTGCACTTATATAAACGTTGTTTTGGTGCAATGAGAGATTAGAGAATTTTTTTCAAAAGAAAAGAGGAGAGAGTATGAGTTTAAGATTGTGGGAACAGGTGGCGGCTTGGAAGTCGCCGAAGTATCGCTTTGTGGATTTGACGCATGAACTAAGTCCGGAAACACCGCATTGGTGGGGTTTTAAGCCGCTAAAAGAAACGACTTTGTATGATTATCCCGAAAATAAAAAAGACGGTGACACTTGGACGGAAGCGCCTATGCAGATTAAGGAATACACTGTCGTAGGTCAGTACGGTACGCATGTGGATGCACCGATTCATTTTGATCCGAAGGGGCGTACGCAAGAGCAGCTTCGTGTTGATGAAATGGTATATCCATTGGTTGTTATCGATAAATCCAAAGAAGTAGCTGAAAATCCGGATTATGAATTATCCGTTGAAGATGTGTTGGCCTTTGAAGAACAGTACGGCCGTATTCCGGAAGGTGCGTTTGTTGCCTTTAGAACCGATTGGTATAAACAGCCGGCCGATGATTTTCAGAAAAAGGATGCCGACGGCAATCCTCATACGCCGGGCTGGACGATTCCCACATTGGAGTTTTTGGTAAAAGAACGTAATATCGGCGCCATCGGTCATGAAACGGCCGATACGGATGCGGCGATTCGAGCATTCCAACCGGATTCCCATCCGTTGCCGGCTGAGCAGTATATTTTGTCGCAGGATAGAATTCAGGTGGAAGTGTTGGCTCACTTGGATGAGTTACCACCGGTAGGAGCCGTTATCTTTGTAACTTTCCCTAAATTGAAAGGCGGTACCGGCTTTGCGGCGCGTTGCTTCGCCTTGGTAGAAAACGAATAAAATCAGATTGGGTTCTTACATCTTAATAAATGAAAAGAAGGGGGCTGTAACGAAATACACCCCTAAAAACAAGAATGCGGTTTGAAGATACGAAAGTGTCTTCAAGCCGCATTCTTGCTATATTTGTAT